>Ga0209427_10000310_pt1 | contig 49998 bp, 33 predicted proteins | sample DeeMarSWOR136_30_FD_187465 | JGI IMG/M metagenome (GOLD analysis project Ga0209427, IMG submission 187465) | Marine sediment microbial communities from White Oak River estuary, North Carolina - WOR-1-36_30 (SPAdes) (version 2) | ecosystem: Environmental > Aquatic > Marine > Intertidal zone >...
GGCTAACGCTGCCGGATCATGAAATGGCACCAACGCCCCGCGCTCTTCGGCCATCAGTTCCTGCGCATACCAATAAGGTGTGGATATGACTGCCTTGCCTGCTCCTAGAGTGTATGCTAGGGTACCGGAAGTAATCTGTGCCTCGTTGAGATACGGCGTGATGTAGATGTCCGCGGCGCTGATGAACTGAACAAGTTCATCCAGCCCCACAAAACGGTTGTAGAAAATCACAGATGCCTCTACGCCCTTCTCATGAGCCAGCCGTTCCAGGGACAAGCGATAAGTTTCACCTTCGTTCCGTATGACGTGAGGGTGGGTTGCGCCTACAACCATATACACCACGTTTGGGTGTTTTGCTAATATAGCGGGCAATGCCGTGATAACGTTCTCGATGCCTTTATTTGCCGAAAGCAAGCCGAAACTAAGCAGAACACTTTTGCCTTCCACGCCAAACAAATCCTTGTGAAAACTTGGATCTACAAAGGGAACGTCGGGAATGCCGTGCGGGATCAGATCGATTTTTTTAGGCGGAACATGATAGACATCCCGCAGAAATTCCAAACCGCGCTCGCTCATGACAACCAAACGGTCCGACAATGAGGCGATCTCCTCGAGTACTTTCCGCTGGTCAGGGTCTGGTTCACTCAAGATCGTGTGCAGAGTGGTGACGATGGGCATACGCAATTCGTGGAGGAGAGCCAGGATATAACCACCTGCCCGCCCGCCGAAGATGCCATATTCATGCTGTAAGGACACCATGTCCACATTGTTGATATTCAAAAAATCCGCAGCCCGGCAATAGGAATCTATGTTCTTCTCGATCAATTCGAAGCGGACACGCGGTGGATACTCGTAACCTGCTTCGATATCATTAACCGGCAGGGCAATGCACGAGGTGCCTTTGAACTGGTTAGCGAAAGCCTCACATAGATCGGTGGTAAATGTAGCTATTCCGCAAAGACGAGGCAGGTAATTTCCGATAAAGGCAATTCGCTTAATAATCGAATAAGTAGTATGATCCATTTCACTCTTCTCCTGCTAAACTGTCCTCCTATTCGGCTAAATTCTGGAAATGAACGATCAGAGGCGGGCACAAAAACTCCACAAAATAGGACTAAATTATATCTCTGTATGTGTAGGTATGTCAAACTTTCTCGGACTCAAAATTCGCGCTGCTCTATCCAATCTGGCCAAGTTTGGTTTCAACTGTAATTTTAGAAGTCCCAAAATCCAACAAGTTGTTGAAAAACTCCGAAACGCCTCCAAGAATTGATTAAAAAAAATTAATCCCCATATCCCCCTTGAACAATCAAAGGGGCCCTGTATAAGGTTGGCGCTTCGGAAAAGGGATGGTGGGCGATACAGGATTCGAACCTGTGACTTCTACCGTGTGAAGGTAGCACTCTACCGCTGAGTTAATCGCCCACGGCTCTTTATTTTTAGTCGATTTATCTGCGGATGTCAAATGTTCGTGATCAAGCTTGTACAGACTCAAAATTGTGAGCTGTGTTTCTGTGTTGACTGGATGGCCTGAGACTGATTTCAGTTTCATCCTGGTCCATTTTATGGAGCCTGCTCAAAAATCAAACGGATGTTGACAAGTGTACGCTTTCCGAATATAAATAGGATAATGGCTATTCGGAGATGCCCATACTGTAAAGCCATCATTGACGAAGGCTCTGAATATTGCTCTAACTGTGGGACTCAGCTTCTCTTTCCCGAGGACGAGTATGTCGAAGAAGAGATTCCTGGAGAAAAGATAGTTGATGAGGACATCCCAGAAGAAGACTTAGATTCGACTGAGGAAACAAATTCGTCCAGTAGTGAATCCTCAACAGGAAAACGCAAGAAAAGGGAGAAAGGGAAGATAGGTAAAGGGATCACTGAGGAAGAGATAGTTGCCGGGATGCAGGAGCTAAGCGAGCTGAATGAAAGGGATGAGAAAGACGAAGAGGAAATTCCCGAAGATCAAGAGAGGGAGAAACATGAGTTTGTAGAAGAGGAATCCGAAGATTATCAGGTAGAAGAACCCATTTATGAGGAAAGTGTTGTGGAACCTGATGAGGTGGTTTCTCCCGAGGAGGATACAGAGCAACCTCCCGAGGAGAAGGAAGAACAAAAATTTAAGACCGAAGATCTTGAGACAATCGTAGATCACGAGGAAAAAGAAAAAGCAGAGATCGAAAAATTCCTGAAATCACTCAAAGAAGAACGCGAGGAATGGGAGGGCGAGATTCCTCCCACAGATGAGTTCCCACCTTGGGCAGAGAAGATAAAAGAAGACCATCCAGGAGAAAAAGTAGCCGTTGAAATTGAAAAGGATGAGGAGGAGCAAAAAGCCGATCTTATCGAGCAGGAGGATAAAGACTATCCTGTCGAAGAAGCGTTGCAGCCTGAAGATGATAAAGTAGAAGATATTTTAGAAGAGGAAAGAGTTGAAGAAGAAGTCCTCGAAGAAGGAATAGAGCTCAAGGAAGAGCCAACCGAAGAAGAACCAGCCGAAGAGGAAGTTTCCATGCCTGATACCGGCATGGGATTACCTGAAGGTCTGGAGCAGGAAAGCCTTCCTTTTGAGACAAAGCCCGCTGAGGTGTATGAGGAAGAAGAAAAAAAATCCCCTTCCAGGTTATCGATCTGGTTAAAATCCCGAGCTTTTGATGTGCTTTTTATTGCAGCTTTTTGGATAGTAACCCTTCACATCGCTTCCCGTATGCTGTCGACCAACTTATTCCGTCTGATATCAGTATCAGCCCTAACTGTTTTCGCCCTTTATCTTGTTTTTCTAGCGGTGTATCTGTTCCTATTCTTCTTTTTTCTGGGACAGACATTGGGGGATCACCTTTTTGCTCAAGAGGAATAGGTCACTTCCTCTCCCAATTTGAAATTTATCCCCAGAAAACGCTCCCTCGCCAATTCATTTGAAGCCACTTCTTGAGGATTCCCTTCTACGAGTATCTCGCCCTCCTCAATTACATAGGCCCGATCTGTAATTTTGAATGTGTCCCTCACATTGTGGTCGGAAAGGACAATACCGATTCCCTTGTTCCTGAGTTTTATAAGGATCTTCTGAAGATCGATAATGGTCAAAGGGTCTATTCCGGTGAAGGGTTCGTCTAGTAAGAGAAACTTGGGATTCAGAATCAGAGAGCGGCAAATCTCCAGCTTTCGTCTTTCCCCTCCTGAGAGGCTGTAAGCTGGCTGTCGCGACAGCTCTTCCAATCCCAACTCTTCCAGCAGTTGTTTTGCTAATTTCTTCCGCTCCTTTTTTTTATTACCTTGAAGTTCCCAGACCAGCTTCAGGTTGTTTTCCACAGAGGTCTTGAGGAAGACTGAATCTTCTTGGGGAAGGTAAGTGATCCCCTGAATCGCCCGCTTGTGAGTTGAATATGGCGAAATCTCTTTATTATCCAGGTATATCGCGCCGTTATCGGGCTTGATGAGACCTGAAACCATCTGAAATGTTGTAGTCTTACCTGCGCCATTCCTACCCAATAGTCCTATAACCTCGCCGGAGCGAACCTCAAGATTCACCCCTTTCACCACCAGACGATTACCATAACTTTTCTTTAAGTTTTCGGCTCTGAGGACTGATCCAGACTGCTTCAGGACTTTCTCGATCAAAGGAAGTGCACCTTCCTCTGCTTCTGCCTCGTCGATATCTAAAGTGATTTTTTTTTCTTTTTTGCGGATTTTTCGATCTTCTTTTTCTAAGATTTCCAGGAGGTTGCTGTAAGCTTCCTCAATCTGTCTGAGGATTTCTTCTCGTTTTTCTGCTGAGAATTCCTCCGCAATCGGTGATATTGCAAACGATTCTGTGGAATACAATCTTTTCAGATGGAGGTATGATTTTTTTATCTCAACCAGGGAAGCATCGGGACCGAGCTCGAGGACTTCCAGGTATTTTTTATATTCTTGTCTCGACATAATCACTCTTCCCAGATTTTAATCTCGTTTCCAAGTAAAAGATTCTCTGTAAAAAGCTCTATTTCCGTGGCTAAGCGGGATTCTGGATGGTTTACCAGAAAGGGCTTATGATTTTGAGTCGAATGCCGGATGGAGTCGTTGAATTCCAAAAAACCTACATACTGCACATCGATTCCCAAGTATTTCATAAAGGTGCTTTTGATGGATGCTCCGAGATGAACATCTTGCATATCTCTTATTTTGTTCAGTATAAGATATATCTTAAAGCCGGAGAAGGCGTTCTTGATGATATTCCCGGTCTCTGGAAGTCCCATAAAGAAATCGATGAGTTCTCTGATGTTGCTGATCTTCTTTGCTTCTCTTTCGGCCCAGGTCTCTTGCGCCAGCCCTCGAAAGCCAGCGGCTCGCAGCGTTATCCTTAGTTTTCTGTAAATGGCGTTCTTCATGAACTGGTACAAATTCTCCACCGCAAGAGCCTCCGGTGTCAGTACGGCGATGCCCTTATCGGCGAATAAAAAAGTATCGAGAATGTTGTAGTGGCTGCCTCCTCCAACATCGATCAGAACGTACTGGGCATTCAATTTCTTGATGTGTCTGAAGAGCTTGAGCTTTTGGTAATACCGAATATTGTCAGCAGCAAGGGAGTGGATATCTCCAGCGATGAGACTGAGGTTCTCGATTCCTGTTTCTACCTTTACTTGCTCGAGAGGGGCTTTCGATTCGAAAAAATTTGTAAGAGATCGTTCCGGTTGTTTGATTCCGAAGATCGAATGGAGGTTGGCAGCGCCGATGTCTCCGTCGATAAGAACCACGTTTTTTTTTCGCTTTTTTGACAAATAGATTCCTAGACTGCTGGCGATGAAGGTTTTTCCTGTCCCGCCTTTGCCTCCACCGACGACCCATATTTTTGCTGTTTTTGTGTGCAGTTGCTTTTCCATTTTATGTAAATAGGCCTAATCTTTATTTTATCAAACATTATAAGAAATATATTACGGACGTCAAATTCGATTGTCCTTGTTTGGCTTTTTTACCTGAGCTACCATAGGGATTGAATGAAAAAGATTATCAGTGCTTCGCGGAGGACCGATCTGGTGGCCTTCTTTCCAGAATGGCTGGCTTCGGCTTTCAGGGAGGAAAAGGCAAAGGTTTATGGCCCATCTGGACATGTCTATGCTGTAAATTTGACTCCTGAAGCTGTGCATACAGTTGTGCTTTGGTCGAAAAATTTTGCGAATCTGCTCCAGAACCGAGCCGGCTTGATGGATGCTCTCGAAAAATATGACCAAGTCTATCTCCACTTCACGATAACAGGACTCGGAGGAACGTTCATCGAGCGTGGCGTTCCTTCCTGTCAAGCAGCCCTTGATCAGCTCGAGGATCTGGTCGGATTAGTTGGGGATCCCCGAAGGATAAGTGTTCGGTTCGACCCGGTGATCTATTGGAAGGAAGGAGGAAGGATTTGTACGAATCTTCGAGACTTCGAAAAAATTGCACCCAGTTTTGAGAAACTCGGGCTCAATGATATCCGTATCAGCTTTGCTCAATGGTACGGCAAAGCCAAGAGGAGAGCAGCCAAACACAGATTCTGCTTTGTGGATCCCCCAATAGAGAAGAAGCTGTCGGATGCCGATTACCTTGTTCGGATGGCAAAGAGATGGAGTTTGAATCTGTTCTCCTGCAGCCAGGACTTTCTCACAAAAGTCAATGGGATCCGTCCATCCTCCTGTATCGATGGTTCTCACCTTCAAAGCCTGCATCCAAACAGAGAACAAGCCTCGACCAAGAAAGATCCAACCCAGCGCCAGGAATGCCGCTGCACAGACTCAATAGATATCGGGAGCTATACACAGTTCTGCCCCCATTGTTGCCTCTATTGTTATGCCAATCCCAAAATTTAAAAGAGGTTTAGATTCCTACAGCTAATCTTTCTGCCAAGGCTGGCGGCAGTCCTGCACTAATAATTTTTTTCTGGGCTGCTTCTATGTTGTAGGGAAATCTGTAGAATTTGATTTTCTTGGTACCGGTGTCATATATAGCGCAGGCTGCGTGGGGATTCCTATCGCGAGGTTGACCAATCGAACCTGGATTTATAAGGTAACGCACATCTTTTTCGATTTTGATTTCGTTGCTTTCGCCTGTGAGGAATGTCCCATCAACGATGTGGTCTTTTTCCTCATAGATAAACGGAAAATGGGTGTGTCCGAAAAAACAAATTTGAGATGAGATATGAAGGAAGGCCTCCGAAGCATCGAAGTCCCCAAATATATAATGATCTTCATCAAAGGGAGCTCCATGGCAGATCATGATTTCCTTGGTGACCGTGAGTGGGCCTTGTTTCAATCTGCAGAGGAAATTGAAATTTTTCTTGGTTATATGATCTCGTGTCCAGTGGATCGCCGAAGCAGCTATTGGGTTGAATGTCTGCACTGTATCAAGACCGCAGACGGCTTTGTCGTGGTTTCCCCTTATCATCGAGATGGGCTTGAGATTGCCAATTTTCTGGATAATCTCATTCGGCGATGCACCGTATCCAACAAGGTCGCCGAGGAAAAGGTAATGATCGACTTTTCGTTTTTGAGCGAATTTTAGAAAGGCATTGAAGGCTTCGAGGTTGCCGTGGATATCGGTAAAGATGAGATACCTCATGGCTAATTTGCCCTTTTTTCAACAAATGTGTTGTACATCCTGTGGGCCCTGTAAGAACTTCTTACGAGAGGGCCGGCCTCTACTCCTTCAAATCCAAAGTCTAAAGCGATTTTTTTCAGCTGTTCAAATTCGAGCGGAGTATAGTATTTCGTCACATGAGCATTGTTATTTGTTGGCTGGAGATACTGTCCTATGGTGAGCAGATTGCAGCTTGCCCGGCGCAGATCGGAAAAGGTCTGCAGAATGTCTTTGTTCGTCTCGCCCAATCCGATCATCATACCAGATTTGGTGATGGCTCCGAATTCCTTGGCTCTTTTAAGCACCTTAAGCGTGACTTTATAATTTTCTTTTGGCCTCTTTATGGCTGGATAGAGAGATACTGGAACTTCCACGTTATGATTGAGAATGTCTGGCTGAGCGGCAATGACTGTCATTAATGCCTCATCGCTTCCTTTAAAGTCAGGAATCAGGACTTCGACCTTTACAGCGTCTATTTTTTTTCTAACGATTTTTATGGTTTCTGCGAAACAGGATGCCCCCCCGTCCGGCAGGTCGTCGCGGGTCACAGATGTGATCACCACATAGCGGAGGCCTAAAATTAAGGCTGCTTCAGCTACGCGGGATGCTTCGTCCTCAGATGGTGGGGAAGGGATTCCTTTTTTTACGGCACAGAAGGCACAGTTTCTTGTGCAAGTATCCCCTAGAATCAGGAAGGTCGCTGTTCTGTGGGTCCAACATTCAGAGATGTTCGGACATTTGGCACTCTGGCAGATGGTGTGGAGCTCTCCTCGCTTGAGAAGATTGGCGACAGAGAAGAAGTTTTGGTGAGAGGGGAACTTAACTTTCAGCCATGATGGCTTTTTTTTGGCTTGTAATTCTGACGAAGACAAAATCCTGCTTCTGCAATAAAAATAATAAGACTGATAAATATGTGTTTATTCTTATAAGGAAGTTCTAATAATATTCGAAATCTCTTTCTCTCTTCAGCCGTCTTCTCATGCGCTTTCGAGCCTGGGCTTCCTTCATCCTTCTTCTTTCGCCTGGCTTATAGTACACAGAATGTTTCTTGATTTCTTTGATGATAGCTTCTTGCTGGACTTTTCTCTTGAATCTCTTGAGTGCGCTTTCGAGTGATTCATTTTCTTCAACAACGACGAATGCCAAAAAAAATCACCTCCTTATAAGAATGATGAGTGAGTTTATCGAATTCCCAGATCAATGTCAAGCATCGATTTAGCCGTAGGGGCGTCCATGCCTTCTGAAAGGGGTGGGTGTATGCACAAAAATAAGAAGGTATACATTCGAGATGTATTTGTAGAATTAAGTTGGTAAGAATTTTATAATTTTTATCTCATAATTTTTTTGGGAGAAAATTCTGATGAAACAATCATTAAAGTTAAAAAAAACATGGGCAACCTTTGCTGTTCTTCTGTTTCTTGCCTCCTCGGCTGGGCCGAGTGATGTCAATGCCAAGATAGACAAGCTTTTTGTTCGATGGGATAGGGATGATTCTCCGGGTTGTGCTCTTGCCGTCGTAAAAGATGGCCAAATTGTCTACAAGAAGGGTTATGGGATGGCAAATTTGGAGCTTGACGTGCCGATTGGGCCTGATTCGGTCTTTTACATCGGGTCAGTATCGAAACAGTTTGTTGCTTTTTGTATCGCTTTGCTTGCTGAACAGGGCAAGCTGTCTCTCGACGATGATATCCGGAAGCATTTGCCCGAGATGCCGGATTATGGATTGCCGATAACTGTTCGGCACCTTGTTCACCACACAGGAGGGATCCGCGATTATCTAGAGCTGGAGGATATCGCCGGCATTCCCTTTGGCACCTATCACGAACAGGCTGCTCTCAACCTGATATTTCGTCAGAAGGAACTCAATTTCAGTCCTGGTGAGGAGAATTCATACAGCAATTCTGGGTATTTCCTGCTGGGAGTCATTGTCAAGAGGGTGAGCGGAAAAAGCTTGCGGGAGTTTGCTTATGAAAACATCTTTAAACCCCTGAATATGAAAAATTCTCGATTTCACGATGATTATACGGAGCTTATAGACAAAAGGGCTACAGGTTATTATGACAGAGGGAAGGCGGGATACAGAAATTTTATTTCTACATTCGATTGTGTAGGATCTGGAGGACTGTTTACATCTGTTGAGGACCTCTTTCTCTGGGATCAGAACTTCTATCATCATAGAGTCGGTAGAAAAGATATGATCGATCTGATGCATAAGCAGGGAGTCCTGAACGATGGCACAAAATTGGATTATGCCTTTGGGCTTGTCGTTGGAAAGTATAAAGGATTGAGAATCGTCGAACATGGTGGCAGTCTCGGCGGATACAGAGCAGATCTGCTCCGGTTTCCCGACCAACGGTTCTCTGTGATTATTCTTTCAAATTTAAGCAGCTTTGATCCGTCTAGACTTGCGCGTCAAGTTGCAGATATTTACCTGACTGATGAGTTCAAGGAAGACCAAACAATGCCAACAAGAAAACCAGGGGAAAAGCCTGAAACTATCGATGTCCCGAAAGAGATACTTCTGGAATATGAGGGGCGATTCTATAGCGAGGAAATACTGGCTGGTTTTGAGATAGCCTTAAGAGAAGGACGTTTATATGTGAGGCGTGGTGAAGAAATGGGCTTATCTCTGCGCGCCGTCTCAAAGGATAAATTCCGGGCTAGAAGTTGGACGATTCAGTTCATCCGTGATGCACAGAAGCAAATCTCTGGATTTCGCTTGAGTTCTGGACGGGTCCGCAACCTCCTCTTCGAAAGATAGAATCTATTTTTTTGCACGGTAGCGGATTTGGCCGCCGACGATGGTGTACATGACTTTGGTGTTCAGTATCTCTTTAGGATCGATTTCGAGTATGTCTTTATCCAGAACGGTAAAGTCTCCATATTTGCCCACTTCGATCGAGCCGAGGACATCCTCTTGAAAAGCCCCATATGCAGCCCAGATGGTGAATCCTTTGATGGCTTCATCGATCGTCATTCGCTGTTCGGGATGCCATCCGCCTTCGGGCCAGCCGGATGGATCTTGCCGTGTTATAGCCGCATAAATCCCCAACAGGGGATTGTTCGATTCGACAGGGAAATCAGATCCACAGGGAATAACCAGTCCAGCATCGAGAAACCACCGCCAGGCATAGCCCCCTTTGGCTCGTTCCTGACCGATCCTGTCTTCCACAAAATACATATCTGAAGTGCAGTGTGTGGGCTGCATCGAGGGGATGATTCCCAGCGATGCGAATTTTTCGACATCCTGAGACTCGATGATCTGGGCATGTTCGATGCGGAAACGGTGGTTAGGTTTGGGTTTCTCTTGCAAGGCCTTTTCGTATGCCCCGAGGCACAGGCGGTTTCCCCGAATTCCGATACAATGGGTATTAACACCCATGTCTGCTTCCAGAGCAGCTTTGGAGATTTCATAGATGTATTCAGAAGTGATCCTTAGGAGACCGGAGTTATTGGGATCGTCTTCGTAAGGTTTAAAAAAAGCAGCTCCTCTTGAACCGAGTGCGCCATCGAAAAACAGTTTGATGCTTCGGACCGAAAGCAGATGATGACCGTACTCTTCGATGCGATTTTTTTTAAAATAATCCACAAGATCCAAATCCAAGGGGAGGTCCTTTTCTTCTCCCAGCATGGCATAAATGCGCATGTTGAGTTGGCTCCGGTCAATAAGATTTTTGTATAGATTAATGTGTTTAGATCCGATTCCTGCCTCATGAACACCAGTCAGGCCGACCGAAAGGCAGCTTCTGACCGCTCTGAGAAATTTTTGTTTGAATTGTTCATCTGAATCCGCAGGGATATGATCCGATACCAAGTTCATCGCCCTGTTGACCAGAACTCCAGTGGGTTCGCCGTTTTCGTCGCGAATGATGAAACCGCCCACAGGATCGTGTGTATCCTTGGTGATGCCAGCGATCTCCAAAGCCCTTTGGTTGGCAAACGCCGCATTCCCATCGATCCTGTTGAGATACACAGGATTATCAGGAGATACCTCACTCAGGGGAATATGCACGGGAAAGGATCTATCCTCCCAGTCGTTTTGATCCCAGCGGCCGCCGACAATCCATTCTCCAGGCTCGCTGGTTTGGACTCTTGCTGCCACTCTGTCGATGATCTCTTGATAGCTTGTGGTTCCTGTGACGTTTAAGGTTGTAAGTTCATCTCCTAGGCTGTGGATATGCGCATGGGCGTCAGTCAGTCCTGGGAGCACAAGCTTTCCGCTGCAGTCAATGATATCAGTGCTGGGCAGGATGTATTTTTCGACTTCTTTATTGCTGCCGACAAATATGATCTTATCTCCCCGGACAGCTACGGCTTCGTGGATGGAAAAATTTTCATCCACCGTTGCAACTTTGCCTCCCCGTAGAACCAGATCAGCAGGACTTGGCCTTCCACAGGATATTGCAATTATTGTAAATGTCATCAAAATCAGGATAGGAACCAATTTCAGGTATCTCATCGTTGCTCCTTGGATCCATTTTTTAAAAGATATATTGTTAAAATATTTGATATGAATTGTGCTGTTAATGAATTTTATGTTCATTCTTTGTGTCCAGTCACCGTAGATATCTAATCCAATTTTTATTGACAAAAGGATAACAGTTAAAAATGAAAAAGGCAATAATCTTAGGGATTTGTTGTTTTCAAGATGTGGATTTGGTATGTTTTGGTCGTGAAGACCATTTTTCTCAGGAAAGGATTAGAAATAAGTCATGTCTGAGATTCGGAAAAAGACTATTGAGGGACTGAAAGTAGGGGATAGATTTATTGTTTCCAGGACCTTCCTGGAGCAGGACGTCATTGATTTTGCGGATATGACCAGGGACTATAATCCGGTTCATTTTGATGAGCGGTTTACACGGGAGAAAAACCTTCGAGGACGGATTTGTCATGGATTGCTGGTGGGAAGCCTGGTCACGGAAATTGGGGGGCAGATCGGATTTTATGCCTCAAAATTAGACTTCCGGTTCAGGAGGCCTGTCTATTTTGGAGAAACCATCACCTGCACTCTGACAATTTCTGCTCGAAACGAGAGAAATCTTGCTGAAGCCAAGGCAGTGTATCGTAATACAGAGGGGGAGATTGTCCTGGAAGCGTTTTTACTGGGTTATGTTCCCAGTCAGCAAGAAAGAGAGATTCTTAGAGTTATTATGGAAGATATGAAATAAACCGGGTGTTGAATAATTCAGGGAAATAATTTGGGGACAATAATTTGGGGACAGTATACGCGATCACCAAATTAATATTGTCTCCATGGGGATCAGTAATTGAATACCCTCTCACCTAAATAATTAAGGAGTCGAGTATACTGTCCCCGAATTAAAAGAGAGCTTTGAAGAAGTAGAAGGTCATGATACCGGCGGCTGTCAGCTTAAGAAGCATTCCGACCATAATGCCAACAAAGACTCCCCAACCTGCTTTCAGTGCTTCATATGCTTTTTTCCCGGCTAAAATTTCACCGAGCAGTGCTCCTAGGAAGGCACCAATAATTATGCCAAGAGGGGGGACGTAGATGATACCCAGGAGCATCCCGATGATAGCTCCCCAAAATCCGTATCTGGTGGCTCCGAACTTTTTGGCTCCTACCGCTGGCAGCAGGTAATCGAGGGCTTGAACTACAACAGTCAGCACACCCATCGCAATCAGAAATCTGATCGAAAAAGGCTCCCATTTCTTGGCAGTAGACAAACAGATGAGGGCTAAGAAACTGAAGGGGGGTCCAGCGATTCCTGGAATGATGCATCCGATGATTCCGATGATGATAAAAATAACACCGAGAAAGATGAGTATAGGCATAATTCAGTGAGATCGAGGCAGGTCTGCCCCTTTTCCCCTCAAAGGCTGTGCGTCATACGCTTTTCATAATCCCCGGGGCACCTGCCTGCCTCGATTATTGTTTCTTCTCTTCTTCCTTTTCCCAAGCCATTATCCCTTTTTTCATCCAATCCGGAGCTGGAGCGCCTTTGAGATGATGGTCGAAAAATTCCTGCATCCGACGCGTCCAGTCTATCTGATTCACCCTTTTACGTAAACCATGCTCTTCGCCGTTGTAGTTGAACATATAGGCTTCCTTCCCGAGGCGACGAAGGGCCATGATATATTCGATACCCTGATACCAGGGAACAGCACCATCCTGGTCGTTGTGGATCATGAGAATAGGGGTTTGGACTTTGTCAGCCCAAAAGAGAGGGGAATTCTCGATGTACCGGAAGGGCACTTCCCAGAGGCTGGCTCCCTGGCGGCTTTGAGTGCGTTCATACTGGAATTGACGCACCATTCCGCTTCCCCATCGGATACCTCCGTAGGCGCTGGTCATGTTCGAGACAGGAGCTCCGGCTTCAACAGCGGCAAAGATGTTTGTCTGCGTGATCATGTAGGCAACCTGATAACCTCCCCAGGAATGTCCCTGGATTCCAACAACCTTGGGATCGATATAGCCTTCTCGTACCAGCATCTGAATTCCTGGCAATACGCATTTCAAGGCATCTCTCCCCGGGTATCCTGTGCCGTATTCGATATCCGGCATCCAAAGGATGTAGCCGTTGCTCGCATAATAGGAGGGATTAACTGAAGTACCAGGTGATGGATGACGGAAACGGTGGTACTCATAATTGTGAAGGGTTTCATAGATATAGACCATCAGGGGATATTTCTTCTTGGGATCGAAATTCTCCGGCTTGATCAGGATGCCTTTGAGGGACATCCCGTCTGCACTTAGAAAATCCCGCAATTCTTCTTTGCCCCATATAAAAGGATCTGTCTGTTTGCCGAGATCAGTGATTTTTTGAGGTCTCTTTAAGTCCAGATCACTTACCCAAAGGTCTGGATATTCTTCGAAGCTCTCCTGTGTAAAGAGTAAAACATCCGCCTTCTCAGCTTTTTGAATGCGATAGCCAAGGGATTTATCGATAATTATGAGGTTTTCTGGAGGTTTTGTTCCTTCGACTCGATCTCGGAAAAATCCCTGGGCCATGGTTTGCTGGTTGGTGGCGCGGAGGAGCATCGGCTTTTTGGGATCGATGGTGCGCTCCTCGGGATCGAGCCTCACATACCGGTAGGATAGATCCATGTCTCGACCGAATCTCTCAGTGATCCTCCGGGCATCTGAACCATCCGGTTTGATCTCCCAGATGTCGTAACGATCGTAGATGAGGACGGACTCGTCATTATCTGTCCAGCCAGCGATTCCGTAAGGATAAGCAGGGTTTGGCGTATCCCAGTCCTCTTGCTCAAAGCTTACTCCGAGTCCCTCTGTGATGTTTTCGGTCGATTTGCTGGATATATCATACATATACCAATTTCCATCTTCGAACCAACCGACGTATTTTCCATTGGGAGAAGGATAGGCTCGGGCATAGACTTTCTTTTTAACCAGCGTTTTTTCGCCGCTTTTAGGATCAATCACATAGACGTCATAATACCAGCCGTCGTAGGAGACCAGCTTTGTATAGGGAAGAATCGTCTGGGACCAGGCGATCGTACCATTCCGTGAAAGGCTGACATCTGGGATGTCCTCATCCGCTAATTTGACGAACTTTTCAGAATCTATATGATAGACCGATTCCCAGGTGTTATCTCGGACTTCCTTAGCCATCTTTATCTGTTGAGGCTGGGGATAAGGGTCATTCCAGTGCCAGAGGTCAAATTTGGCTTTTTCCTCTTCTTCTCCCTCGTCCTCATCTTTCTTCGACTCTGGAATTTCTTTAATTCCGAACATCACAACCTTTCCTTCCTCAGAGAATGTTATATCGGATTTATCGCTGACAGCCATGCCTTCGGGAAAATCAGGCGTGGATGTGTGCGAAACCCAAAGGGCTGCCTCTTCGTCTCCCAGCTTCCATCCATATAGATTGAAAGTAGACTCATCGGCTTCCTGATCATCCCTGTCAGTCACGAAAGCAAGCACAGTCTCTTCCTTGTCCATGGCCCATTTGGTGTATTTGCCTTTTCCAGCTAGTAGGGGAGTGCTAAATTCGCTCCCTGGCTGTATCCTGTAAACGCCGTCAGTTTCAGGATTTTCTTTGCTCGAGACAGTGAACAAAAGATTTTTTCCGTCCTTTGTGAAGCGATATTTGAAGACATCCCCAAAGGTGGTTTCACTTCCATCTTTCAAGGAGCGCAGAACAAAAGGTGTCCCATAATCCTCCTTTTTCTTTTTTTCTTTTTCCTTTTCTTTTTCACCCTTTTTTTCCTCTTTTTTCTCTTCTTTCTTCTCTTCAGCCTCTGCTTCCTCTTTTTTGTCTTTCTCCTCTTCGTCCTTGGTTGGAGCTTCCTTCAGATAAGCTACCCATCCTCCCGCTTCTTTAGGCACGGCAAAGCTTTTCACCCTCTCTAGTACGGTCACATTCCCATCCGAAAGATCCATGATCCCGAGCTTTTTCTTGAGTTTGTCCTCTTCTTCTTTATCGGGTTTCTTTTCTTCCCCTTCCTCTTTTTTTTTCTTGGCTTTTTTGTCTTCCTCAACTTCTGCTTTTGAAGGGGAAATCAGGAAAACCACATGTTTTGTATCATAGCTGAATTGGGGATTGGCAGCGCGTTCTGAGTCAGTTCCCTCTCCTGTATACCCGATAGAGTAGCGGAATTCCTTGGGTGTCTTTACTTCTCTGACAACAAGCTCTCCATCTCTGTCCTGAGGAACTTCTAGATAAAGGATCCATTTTCCATCTACTGATATAGCAGGAGATGCGATCGATTTCCAGGAATCATAGTCATCGTGGGTCAAAAAACGTTTCGACGGCTGTTGCTGGGACTGAACAGCAAGCGATGGAGCTGTATATATCAGCGTGGACACAAATAAAAACAATACAAATATTCTTAAGACTTTATGCATGGTTGCTCCTCCTGAAAGAATTTTGTCATTGGGAGTAGAGAAAGATTATCAATTCAGACGTAAAATTGCAATATCGATTATTCCATGTAGAGGACTTCATAAACTTCGCGTATGGGGGGTGTAATGAAATATTTCAAGAATTTGACCAACTGTTCCTGGAAGAAGCGGCTGTGTTCTGTCTCGAGCAGGTCTTCTTCGGTTTCCCATATTGTTACGAAGATACAGTTACCTGTCTTGCGGTCTCCTAGGAAAAAAGCTCCTTTGTGACCCTTTCTTTCCTTGCATAGAGGAACTACCTGTTCTTTAAAAAGTTTAGAAGCTTCGTCTATTTTATCGAGGTTGGTTTGAGTCCTGAGCATCCTTGCAAACATTGCGTCTCCCTCCTTGCTTAATCAAGGAAGAGCATAACAACTCGTAAGAAAAAATGCAAGATGTACCTTTGTGCATGAACTCCTTTTCTCTAAGCTAAAAAAATGATACAAGAAACATGAATCATGACCGATATCGATCAGGTTATCATCCTTTTCTATCTCTGTTCACTCATTGTGCTGGGGCTGTTTCTTAGACGAAGGGCGAGTCAAAGCATTCAGACTTACTTCCTTGGCGGACGCAGGATTCCCTGGTGGGTTTTAGGAATATCAGGGACGACTTCTTTTCTTGATATGACTGGAACTATGATCATTGCTTCTTTCTTCTATATAGTAGGTGTTAAGGGGATTTTGGTTGAGTTGCGTGGAGGTGTAGCTCTTATCCTGGCTTTCCTTATGGTCTTCATGGGCAAATGGTACAGCCGCTCCAAGGTTATGACAACGGCCGAGTGGATGGAGTTTCGGTTTGGATCAGGAAAGCAGGGGGATGCAGCACGGCTTCTGAATGCTGTTGTCAATATTGTCAACACTGTGGCCATGGTAGGTTATTTCTTTGTCGGAACCGGAAAGTTTCTATCCCTTTTCCTCCCATTCTCTCCGCGCGTCTGCTCTCTGATCATGATCTCTGTGTGTCTGTTCTATACAGCCATGAGCGGTCTTATCGGAGTAGTCTACACAGATCTCCTGCAGGCTGTGCTGATCGTTTTTGCCACGGTATATGTATCGATCAAGGCGTTTTTAACCATCGATGCAGCGAAACTTCAAACCATTGCTCCTGCCAGGTGGACCGACATCACGCCCAGATGGTTTGTCGAGATGCCCTCAGGATATGAGATTTATCATCTTTCGGACTTTCTGTGATGTTTTTCTTCTTGAAGGTCATGATCGAAGGCTTTGCCGGTCAGCAGGCGATGGTGGCCCAGAGATATTTTGCATCCCCATCTGATCGGGATAGCGGTCGGCTTTCGGCTCTATGGACATTCTGCCTTTCTTTTCGCTGGCCCTTCATCATGGGGATCGCTGTATTAGGGCTGTATTTAGGGGATAAGGTTAGTGAGCCGGAAATGGTTCTGCCTGTGGTTTTGGCCACACTCATCCCAGCCGGGATCAAGGGTTTAGTCATCGCAGCCCTCGTTGCGGCAGCCATGTCTACGTTTGACTCGACGATCAATGCCGGGGCTTCTTATCTGGTGAAAGATGTCTATGAGAAATTTATCAATCCGCGAGCTTCTGAGAAGCGCTTGATTAAAGCCAGCTATGCCTCTTCGATTCTCATCGTGGTTTTGGGAGTACTGATCGGTGCAGTTACTCCATCCATCAATGCCCTATGGGGTTGGATCACCATGAGTCTAGGAGCAGGGATGATGCTGCCTCTGTTGCTCCGCTGGTACTGGTGGAGGTTTAATGGATATGGCTATGCCATTGGCACAGCAATTGGAACATTCGGCGCCATACTGCAGAAAATCTTTATGTCTTCGCTTCCTGAATGGACAGCCTTTGTGATTGTAGGAGGTGCTGCCATCCTGGGAATGCTCATCGGAACATACGGTTTTCCTCCTGCAGATAAAGAAGTACTCGACAAATTCTACAACATTACCAAGCCCATAGGCTTCTGGAAGCCTGTGACCTTGATGATGAAAGCCCAAACTGTAAGATCGATCAAAAGGGAGAATCACCGCGACCTGTTCGCTCTGGTTTTCGCTATCCCTTGGCAAATGTCTCTGTTTCTGACTCCGATTCATGCTGTGATCCATGAATGGAATCGGTTTTCCCTTTTTCTCTCACTGTTTCTTCTGAGCAGTATCGGACTCTACTTCACCTGGTATCGCTTTTTAAAAGGGGAGAATGATCAAAATAATCGCACTCGTTAAGATGCCCAGACATTTTTTTATAATCATGGAATGATATTTCTCCGACGATAATATCATTTCCTGACCAAAAGGAGGAGATAATGAGAAAAATATTAGAATTGCTCGATGCGGAGTATATCGTCAACAGCATCACAGCGTTCTTGCCAGATCTGCTTGCGGCGCTGGCTATCCTTTTTGTATTCTGGCTGGGCTACCGCATCTCCCGCAAACCTCTTAGACTCATCCTGCAGCGGGCGAATTTCCACGAAAATCTCATCAAACTTTTGATCGACAATCTCTACAAATCGATTCTTTTGTTTTTCAGTATCGTCATGGCTGGAGGACAGATCGGGATCAATGTGGGAGCCATGCTGGCAGGTTTTGGGGTAGCTGGGATTGCTATCGGATTTGCAGCCCAGGATTCCCTGGCCAACACCATAGCAGGATTTTTGATTTTCTGGGATAAACCTTTTGAGTTGGGAGATTGGATTAATGTCGCGGAGCAATATGGCCAGGTGACACATATTACTCTTCGCAGCACAAGGATCAGAACTCTTAATAACACCTATGTCGTCCTTCCTAACAAGAGCATTATTGAGCAAGTCCTGGTCAATCACTCTAAGCATGGTGCCACGCGAATCGAAGTGCCTGTCGGCATCGCCTACAAAGAAAACATTCCGGATGCCCGCAAGGTGATTCTGAAGAGAATTGAGGAGATAGAGACAATACTGAAGGATCCGGCTCCGGATGTTGTGGTGACCCAACTGGGATCTTCGAGCGTAGATATGATCGTCAGGATTTGGATTGAGGACGCAAAAGATGAGAAGCCTGTTTTTTATAGAGTGATGGAGGAAAGTAAGTTGGCTTTAGATGCCGCAGGGATCGAGATTCCCTTTCATCATCTCCAGCTGTTCATCGAAAATGTCGAAGATCGAGTGTGGGACAAAGCACAGCAGTTGAGCGGTAACATTTTAGCCGGAAATGAAGCGTGATTGTGTGAAGAGAATCGGCATAAGAATATCAATTCATGAGAAAAAATGCAATGTGACACAGCTTGCTATAATGGTTTTTGAATACATTTAAAAGCTCTACCTAGGACAATAGAGGCAGGACATGAGGAAGTCTTGAGTTTTATTGAAAATCATGACTTGATGAGAAGGGGCCTCGGCTACATCGATGTGCATCTGTAATTTATTCGGAGGGGATATTAAAAATTCTGAGTATCTAATCCCTTTGTCCGCTAGCGCAGCCTGGCGAGCCTGCGTCTGGCATCTTCGACCTCAGTCATGTCTTCTATGGCATCCCTCCATAGGTCGAGGAAGCTTTGGTAATTGTCTTTGGCCAGTTGTCCCCAGCCTCTCTGATCATTGATTTTACCCAGCCAGTAGTAGCTCTTGGCATAGATGTCTCCATAGTCGAGCCTGCCGATAGTCAATGCTTGGATTTTTCCGTATTCCTCCTGGGCCTCATCTAGATCTCCTGACCTGAAATAAGCTTGTGCCAAGGAATCGAAGAATAGAGCACGGTCATTCCCCACGAGCCAGGGATGTCGGTAATATTGGTGTGGCAATAAAGAAATAGCTTGGTCGAGATACTTTATTGCCTGGGGATAATTTTTCCGTTCAAGCTCAATCATACCTATCAGATGATTGAAGTATCTGATCTCTTTTCTATTAAGACCTGTATCGATCTGTCTTTTAAGTTCGTCGGCTGTTCTTCGCGCCTCGGTCAACGCATTCATGGCTACTTGAACGAGGCCTTTAAAATACAAAACCCTTCTTTGCAAGTCTAATCTTTCCCCTCCGACATCTGTTTGCAAGGCGTCATTACAGACATTCAGTGCTTCCTGGTAACGACCAGATTTCATGGTTATGTAGGCTAAAAAGGAAGAAAGCCACATTTTCCATGGATTTTCTCCCAGATTCACGGCAACTTGAAGTCCTTGTGTGGCTTGGGCGATCGCGTCATCTAATTTTCCTTGGGAGAGGTATAAACCTGCCAGGTTGTCCCAACCGAATATGCGTGCGACTTCTTCTTCTTTAGTCAATAGACTTCTGTATTGATTCTCTGCAGCTGTAAAATTTCCCTGACTGTGATAGATATCCCCTTTGATCCAGAGCGCATGATAGTGTGTCGGATCGAGAGCGATTGCCCTATCCGCCTCGACGTGGGCAAACTCGTACTGTCTCTGACAGAGATAATTGATGGCATAGTCACCGTGTACCCAGGGTGAGTCTCCTATTTCATCCAGGAACAGTTCAAGAATTTGTCCGGCTCTCTCATACATCCCCTTTGCCATATAAACTTCTGCAAGATTAACATAGAAGAAATCTCTGTGATATCTGTTCTGGATGCACACCTCGAAACGTTCAGTGGCTTTATCCCATTCCTCGATGCTCTTGTATAAGAGTCCAAGCCGATTATTTGCGTCTCCATCTTCTGGATAGAGCGCCAGCAGATTGTTGTAGGCTTCGATGGCTTTATCAAATGTACTCTCTGTTAATCTGTAATATTCTCCTTGGATTTGGTAGAGTTCTCTCTCGGACACTCGGTCCGATAATTCGAAGGCTCTTCGAAAATAGTCTCTTGCAACAGAGCTGTATCCCATATTGTTATATGCACTTCCGAGCGATTCATAGGCCATGGCGAACTCGGGATCGATTTCAGTCGCTCTTTCTAAAGCCACAATGGCCTGGTCATTCTCGTTCTGTCGAAAGTATTCCACCCCTTCGGTAAAATATCTCAATGCTTCGGGAGAGCCAGTGTAGATTCTCTCTACTTGTCTGTCTATATCAGCGGCTATCACATCATCGGCAAGTCTGAAGTTGGCTTTGATCCTCCGTGTCAGCTCGTCAACCATCGAGTAGAAGCTTCTTTCTCCACTGCCTTCCACGCTGTCTGAGGCGATAAGCTCACCAGTCCGGGCATCCTGGAGGGTGACGTTGAGCCTGAACCGATCTCCTGCTCTGGTGAAGTTTCCTATGAGTACATTTTCAACGCTTCCCCTTCTGGAAATATCGCTCAAGACATCATAAGAATATACCTGGGCATCGAGTTGGTCGAGCTGACTGAGGATGTCGAATATGCGCTCGCTGCTGAGCACTCTGAGAAATTTGGATTGGGATAGGTCTGTGATCAGTAAATCGGTAATGGCCGTTCTCCAGTGGTCTAGGCTTGGGTTTCCGGTGTTGTTCTTGAAATAGAGGATGGCAAGAGAGGGCTTGTCTGTGGGGATTTGAGCTGCTCCTCCTCTTGACCAAGGCCTCCAAATCACTAGTATCAGTGCTACTGCTAAAACAGCTAAGGCTGCAACAAGAGTTGGGAAAAGGAATTTCGGCAGCCTGAGGGGAGCAGTCAATGCTTTCAAAGTAAACGGTCTTCGGACCTTCGCGACTTTTTTTGTATCTCGGATAGAATCCTCTATCTTCACCAGCTCAGAATGCAATTCTTCTGCGTTCTTGTACCGGTGTTCTTTTCTCTTTTCCAGGCACTTCAGGATAAGAGCGCTCAAGACTTCTGGAATCTGCGGATTCAGGAGCTTAGGATCTTTAGGGATTTCTTCTACATGCTTGATAGAAACCATAATGGGTGTATCGCCTGTAAATGGCACTTGCCCTGTGATCATCTCATACAGGATTACGCCGAGCGAATAGATATCGGAACGATGGTCGACTCCCTTGTCTTGAGCGTGTTCAGGGGACATGTATTCGGGTGTTCCGATCAATCGTCCTGATTCTGTGATCCCCTTAGCTTCGAGTGAAAGGGCTATGCCAAAATCCAGTATACGGGCATTTCCTTCTCTGTCGATCATGATGTTGCCGGGCTTAAGGTCTCTGTGCACGACACCGAGTCTGTGGGCCTCGGCGAGACCTTCGGAAATTTGTTTGGCAATCGAAACAGCGGTTTCTATGCTGAGCTGTTTGGTCATTTTGATCATGCCCTGGAGGTCTTCACCGGGAATGTATTCCATGGTGATGTAATGGGTTCCTGACTCTTCGGCAATGTGGTACATGCGGCAGACGTTTTTATGAGAAATCTTGCGGGCAAGCTTCAATTCGTTGCTGAAGCGCTGGATGGTTATCTTGTCACGGGAGATTTCGGGTCTGAGGATTTTTAAGGCTACTTCTTGGTGGATCTTGGTATCGAGAACCCTGAAAAGGCGGCCCATACCTCCTTTGCCGAGTTCCTCTATGATTTCGTATCTTTTGGCAAAGACAGCCCCTCTGGAAAGTCCTCTGACAGGCGTAGGCAGGGGTTGCGTTGGAAGTTCTGCTTCTTTGGGAGAGGGTGTGGGAAGCTGTGCCCCGCAGTTCCCGCAGAAGTGGGCATTTTCGGGATTGTCTGTGTTGCATTTAGGACACTTCATTTTCTTTATCCGTCCCCTCGAATCATCGCAAAAAGCATATCAACAGATGAGAAAAAAAGCAAGAGAACGCTGTTTTAACAGTAAATGCATCGTGGAAAAATTCTCAATATTTAGCCTCATCAATACGACTAAATCTAACGGTGAATCAATGTTATTTATAGCGATTCTTTTGTTAGCTCCTCTCCTCATCGGGTATTTTCTGGTCTTTTTGAAGGTAGAAGCCATTTATGATTTCACAGAAGATTTTTACGATTGGCTTATCAGAAAAAGTAGAAATATCCGTTCTGGGAGAAGCAAATTCTCGAATATCTCAAGATTCACTTTGGAGCCAATCTATTCTTTGCTCATTTCCATAAACGATTTGACCAGAAATATGGACAATATCGGAGCAATATCTGGGATAAGAATTGGCGCATATCTTTATCTTTTCGGGGCCCTCATTTTTATTTTTTCTACACTCGGACAGTTTTTTCTTGTATTAGCGCTTCTTGCCACAGGTGTACTGTGTGCGTCTGCTGTCCTGAGATATGTTTCAATAAAACAAAAAGAGGTCAAGACAAAAAAGACTACGGCAGATAACGTCGAAGCGCGAACCCGAACATTTGTCGAAACGATATGGCCTCATTTTAGATCTAGGGTGACAAAGGAAAAGGTGGAAGAGCTATTTCATTTGAAAGAGATAGAGGTGGATTACGAAGGAGAGATCTTTACAAACGATCTCACGGTATTTCCTGTAAGGACTAGAATCGGCCGCGTTGATAAGAACGGGGGAATTTACGACACAAGAAGTGGCATCCCGGAAAAGATCGGCAGAATCGATTCTCGAGGGGACGTTGTTTCTGAGAGATTCCGTGGCCGGGATGACCTGATACACTGAGGATTATCCACATACTCTTCACAAAGACTTATCAGCTTTTCAATTCTCAGAGCATGTAAATGTTTGATTCCGTTATCTTTGGTAGGATTCCATGACGAATTCGGAGATATAGCCAGCCAGGAAGCGGTTAAAAGCCAGAGAATCTTCCAGCATGATGAAGTGACCCAGCCCTTCCACATAATCTACCCATACCGATTTGGCATTGGCTTCTGTGATTTCGAATGAGGAAGAAATATGGTCTGTTTGGATGCATTTCACGGAGAGCTGCACCTCGTTTAAGGAATCCGCGCCGTCATATCTCATAAGTTCTACCAGTGCTCCTAGGGCTACTTCCGGAGGAGTTTTCACCATATCGAAAATGATCTCCTTCATCACGTCGTGATCGGATTTGGGGGAGAAGTAGGACAGCCGTACGAATTCCCGCATCTGGAGTTGATAATCCTCCCGCCACGGCTGAAGAGAAAGCTCTATCTGAGCCTCATTCAAAGCGTCCATATAAAGGTCGGTGAAAGAGTCGGCACCCACAAGACCGATAGAGCGGCTGGGAATGAGTCTGGCTGCTTCCAGGATTACAGGTCCACCCATGCCGTGCCCGATAAGGACGACCTGTTTCAGATCAAGTTTGTCGACGACGGCAGCTACGTCTGCAGCGAAAGCTTCCATAGTCCATGCCGTCCGGTCTTGACCAGATTTACCGTGCCCGGCAAGGTCCAGTGTCGCAACCTTGTAGTTAACGCCGAAGGAGGGGATTTGTTTTTCCCAGTAGGTCATGTTTGTGCACCAGTCGTGGACAAAGACCAGGGAGACATCACCCTTTCCGTAGAGTTTGTAATGTATAGGGATTCCGTCCGCTGAGAGGACTTTTCCTTCTTCGATCAAGAGGGCGTTCAGTCCTGCTTGTCTCTGACAGGAGAGGAGAGCAAAAAGAAATACCAAAGCGAGGATTGAGAAATGCTTACAAGATTTCATGGTTTCCTCCATTCCCCTTATAGCTTATAACATAATATGGGAAATTTGGGAATCCTCTAATCCACCTGGAAAGCCAGACACTCAATTATGGTCAAATGGTTCGGGAAAATGGCTGTTTGGTATGATATAAAGTTTTTCCCTGCCGTAGTCGAATATGAGATTGAATCGTCGCAGAGCGTCATTGCATAATATTCCGTCAGCTTCTTGTTGGCGCGACCTCACCTCACTTTTGGGAAATGCTGTTGAGACATCATGGAGGACAAATGATCCGATCTTCAGCCTGGATACCCGACCGTATTGACCAACAATGTGTCCATCCAATCCCTTTCCGATATATTTGCTTGGCAGGTTATTAGGAAGCTTAAATTTCATTTCTTGTTTAACTAGTAATTCAAGCGCTTCGCTCGAAGCGAGATCGATATATAGAGAAACGTCAATTTCCTCATCCCCTGTAATGGAGACAGAGGCCTCTATAAAGGGGATTTGGTTCTCGTTAAAAGTCAAATCGACAGTCTCCCAGGTCGGATCTGCAACGAACATGGAAGGATCTAATAAGGTAATGATTTTTTTATCATAATCGATCTTTACCACGTGTGAACCGAAAAGAGTGCCGCCTATAACACCATCGGTGGGAGATCCCCGCATTGCATCATTCTGAAGAATGCGAACCTCCTGGTTCTCAAAATCAACTCCACTAAGGGACAATTTAGCTGACTCGACCTTTAATGCGTATGATACTTGTCCTGTGCCGGCGCCGTGGATGCGGAATTTTTCTGTGCCTGAAAGCTGCAGTTCGTCAGAAAAATCTTTATCAAAGAGCAAGAGACCTGGAGAAGGCATCCCTGTATCCAAGATAATGCTCAGTTCCCTTGAGTCATTCACCCTGATAGGAAGAATGATCTTACTCCAGAGAAGATCAAAAGGTATCTGGCGATCCTTTTCACCATTATCATTTCCAGATTTCGGGCTGTTGGGATGAAGAGACTCACGGCCGTTTTCGGAAGCGATCTTTGTTTCTGGACCGGAGACTTCTTCTGTTTTGGCTGTACCCATAATAATAAGGGCGCAACACATTAGAATAACTGAGATTAGAGGCAATAAAGTGTTTTTCCTGGCAATCATAATCTTTACCTTACAATTATATTACATCTGGAATCAGAAATCAGCTAAATGATTTTGATGACAGATTTGACTCCGATAGGATCTATGATTTTTCCGGATTTCTGCCATGTATCGCGATGGATGCAGTCAAGAATCCAGCTTTCCAGTACAAAGATTGGAGTGGGGAAAGATGCAAGCAAAACATACAGAAAGAACCTAGAATGATGAAAGCGTACCTGCAATTCTGTCTATAGCGACAGAGTCTGGTGGGCCATGACAAGGAGTCCTTGGACAGGAACTCCGTATGGACAGGCCTTTTCACAAGAGCTCTCGGTACAGTCTGCACATAGGGCTGCATTATTCCGTGAGAGAGCGCTGTATTTCTCCATGGCGTATTTTTCTCTTCCCTGTGCTGCAAAGTAATGAAAATAACGCATAATCGTGTTGACCGGAACGCCTTGAGGACAGCTCCCCTCACAATGACCGCAGGCATGACGGCAGTAGTAACGACCGAGTCTGGATTCGTAATCCGCGAGCATGGCGTTTCCTTCTGGATCGAGCCTTGTCCCGGATAGGGCTGTGAAGGCTTCCAAATCTTCAAAGCTGTTCAAGGTCGGGCAAACGGAATGGACATCCGGATTGCTGAGACAGAACTTGATGGCCGCGTCTCGGGTTTTATCAGAACTCTTCAGGCCATGTTTTTTTATGAATTCCTGACCCTTGTCGATAAGGATTTTGTACGCTTCCATGATTTTATAAAATTGTTCGCCAAATTTCCGACCTTGTTTGATGTTGTTTTCAAGCATATCCTGCATATCCTGATAGAACTTCACCGGGTTGGTTTTCATCAGGGTTGTTCCCATGTTTTTGCTTTTGCAGGCTTTCAAGATCCGATCACCCATTTCTTTCTGGATGAAATTATAGGTGAACAGGACGACATCGAAACGGCCGTCCTCAGCGGCAGCCAGGATGATTTTGTCCATCTCGTCCTTGGTCGGTCCGGCTAACTTGTGCTCTGACCCGTGATTGGACAGCCCAGTAAACCGGACTTTCCCTTCGGCCCTGAGTTCCCGGATGGTTTCATGGTATCCTTCATTTGTCAACTGTTCGATCGTCGGCACCATGTGGAGCATAAGACAATCCGCATAATTCGTCTGGAGTCTTTCCAAACATTTGTTAAAGCGCGCAATCAGATTCTCCTTCGAGGAGCCACCCATCAAATTCAGCTTGGTCGTTAGAAAGATTTTTGACCTGTCGCGCTTGCTGATGACTTGCCCGATTGAATGTTCGGAGTTGCCACGGACATAGTGTTCGGCAGTGTCGATATAGTTGATTCCCATGTCCAGAGCAGCTTCGAGGACGTTCGGATTGGTCAGGTTTCCTGCACCAAAACCAATATCCGAAACTTTGAACCCTGTCCTACCCAGAATCCGGTATTCCCTAATCTTTGGTCCGGTTGTCTCTTCACTGTTCTGTCCGGTAAGTCTTCCACTGCATATGAGGCCGAGACCTGCTGCAGCGGACATGGAAGTCCTTATGAATTTTCGTCGATTAAGCCTGAAATCCTTATGAGTTTTATGCTTCATATGTTGTGTACTACATCCAAATGATTTCCTTACTTGTTATTACGGGAAACTGAAGAATGCGTTCATTCCTCTTTTTCTCATTTTCTGAGGCACCGCAATAGATCCCGTCGGATTTGATATGGTCAATCAAGCTGGAAGGAATTGCAAATGTACTTTTCGGAAAAATGACTGATCAGGATCTCATAAATCAGTCTTTTTTACCTTATCTAATTTTGTCACTGTAGTTGCTGTGCTGCCACATGCGGACCACTTTTCCGGTTTCGTCTCTTTCAAATGCGACTTCTTCGCCGAGGGTTTCATCCTTGCGTAACCGGCGGAAAGTGTTGCCCTCGATGTATTTCAACAGTGTCAGACTCTGAGCTGGATTTTCAGTTGGAAGCGGGAAAACTGCCAATTTGCCCTGCCAGGGAAGGACAGCCATCTCTCCCCACCAAGGTTGTGAATTGTAATGACCAGCATAGGCTTCGAGGTCGACGGATTCTTTTTGCCCATTAGCTTTGTCCTCGACTTTCTTCAAGATATCTCTCATTCCTGTCGCGTATTTGCCAGGAGAAACACCCTGGGCATTGATCATGACAATAAAAGCCTGTTTTTTATGGGGATCGATATTCAGAATGCTTCGGTAGCCTGGACAGGATCCTCCATGGCCGACCATTGTTCGTCCATCCACTTCCCATACTGAAAAGCCCAGTCCCCAGGTTGTTTGCCAATCAGGATCCATCCAATGCACATGATGCATTTCACGAAGAGTGGACGCTTTGAGGATTTCTTCCCCTCCCTTTTCCAGGAGACGAAATTGCCAGGACGCAAACCTAGCCAAGTCCTCGACTGTCGAGGAAAAGCCAGCGGCTGCGGTGATGCCATTGGCTTGGAATAAGGGGAGCATATCGCGAGTGCCGTCACGACTGAGAGCGGTGTACCCCCCGGCTAATTTCTGCCTCCATAAAGATTCCGGAAGTTTCGTACGCGTATCTGTCAACCTTAAAGGCTTAAGTATGTTCTCTTCGATGTACTGTTGGTAGGACATCCCTGAGATTTCTGCTACGATCTCTCCCAGAAGAGTCATCCCAAGGTTGCTGTACTGAAAATAAGTGGAAGGGGAGTAGAGAGTTTTCTGGCTTCCGAGCTTGGCCTTTACTTGTTCAGGGGAGGGGAAGGGGAAATCAGGTCCGGTCCAGTAGGGATAATCTGATTCCCGTGGGAGTCCCGAAGAATGGGTGAGGAGGGATCTGATGGTGATAGGGCCGGTGTCTGGGAACTGCTGCTTGACGTTAAACCAGGGGAGGTGATCAGCGACAAGGTCTTCCAACCGGAGCTTCCCGGCATCGCGAAGCTGCATTATAGCTACAGAAGTGAATAATTTGGAAATCGAACATATGCTGTAAATGGTGCTGGAAGAGGCAGGAATTTCTTTTTCGAGATCGGCCATCCCGTAACCTTTGCTCCAGAGTATTTCCTGATCCGCAACTATTGCAGCTGATAAACCGGGAAGGTGGTCATAATCACGCTGTGCCTCCAACCATGTATCGATGATTCGGATCGCTTCTGAAAAATCGGTCTTCTTTTGCTCATTTGAACAAGCTGGAATGGTACATATCAAACTTAAAAGGAGAAGAAAAATTGGAACTGATGTAATTGTCCTTTTCATGTTCGCCTCCCGTTTGATTTTTTTTGGCACATGCGGGGGCATGTATGTATATATCGGTTTATTTTCGTTTTACAGTTCGGTCTTCATAGGGAGGCCTCGGAGGTTTGACAAATGGCTCTTCGCCGAGCATTTTGAGGACTTCCTCGACCGCGCGCTTAAGCTGTGGATCCGTCCCCTCAGCCAGGAGTGCCGGATCTTCCTTGACCTCGATATCTGGATCTACGCCATGACCTTCCTTGAACCACTTTCCGTCAGGATCGTACATGCGGAAGGTAGGCACAGTGGCGACACCGCCATCGATGAGTTGAGGAATGCCAGACATGCCGATTAGACCGCCCCAAGTGCGTGTTCCGATGAGTGGACCAAGTCCAGCCTTACGGAAGTAGTCAGGAAAAGCATCGCCGCCTGAGCCGCTCCATCCATTGATGAGCATGGCTTTTGGACCGAAGTGGGCCACGGGTGGCCACTGCCAGTCTTTGCCATCCCGTACCGCCCAGAAGGCCAGGGCTGGTCTCTTCAGAAGCTCTATGAATCTATCCGGGATCTGGCCGCCGCTGTTGAAGCGCTCATCAACGATGAGCCCTTCCTTGTGAAACTGACCTACAAACTGACGCACTAGCTCGTTCTGTCCGTTGAGGCTTGTATCGGGAACATAGATGTATCCTATACGTCCTCCCGAATGTTCTTCGACAAATTTTCGGTTTTGTTCGATCCAGGCCAAGTTCCTAAGGCGTGTTTCGCTCCCGAGGGTCTCAACGATGACCTTTCGGGAATCCTCTGTAGCTGGCTTATTGTTGACAGTGAGTTCAACAGATTTCCCTGCCAGTCCCTGGAAGGCTGCCCAGGGGCCTTTCGAGATGTCCAGAGGCGTGCCATTTACAGCGAGGATATAATCGCCTTCATTGACCTCAACACCGGGTGCGGCTAGGGGAGACCTGATTTCACTGTTCCATGGAGCCCCTTCGATGATCTTTGCGATCCGGTAGGCGCCGCTGTCGATTTCCCAATCGATCCCTAGGTACCCGACCCCGATCCGTGTTTCACTTTCAGTGTCACCGCCACCGCGGTAGGTATGGGAAGCATTGAGTTCAGCGATAAGCTCACCAAGGACAAAGTTCACGTCCCAACGTGTAACGGCATCTTTGAGCAGTGTGCCATACTGCTTCCGCATGGCTTCCCAGTCAACACCATGCATTCCCGGATCGTAGAAGAAATCCCTACACAGCCTCCATGCATCAGTGAAAATCTGATGCCACTCTGCTCGAGGATCGACCATCATCTCGAGCTCCGCTGTCCGCAGCTGCTTTTCCATTTTCTGATTAGGTGCTACGTCAACGATGGAAGCATTCTGCCTTTTCCAGACGAGCGCTTTTTTCCCGTCAGAAGAGAGACGATATCCATCCACATCACCAAGAATGGTTTTTTCTTCGCGCTCTTTGGTGTCGTAGTAGACCAGGGGATTCGCCTCCTCGCCTGATCCGGTGCGTGGAAATCTTTGATAGAGGATCTTGCCTTCAGCTGCTTGAAGATTGTTGTAGTTCCCAGGTTTCGGGGGAAGTACGACCAGGCGCTTCTCGAAATCTTGGATTGTGATGTCCACTGCTTTGACCTCTTCTTTCTCTGGTTTTTTCTCTTTGTCCGCTTCTTCCTTTTGACTTTTCTCCTTTTCCTCCGCTTCCTCTTTTTTCTGTTCTTCTTCGTCGTTGCGCGGGGCCAGAAGGGAAGGGATATCGGGCTTTAGGGAGACGGCCACGATGTTTGTCGTGTTGGCATAAAGGAAGGAATTATCCATATCTCCATATATCGGGCTGAACGTTCTGTTGGAGAAAAAATAAAGGTGCTTGCCTCCCGGATCAAAGACCGGGTGTGAGTCGTTGTAAAAGTTGGATGTAACCTGATATCTCTTGTATCCCTTCGTATCATACAGGTAGATGTTATTGATTCGGTTTGCCTCTCCTCGGGAGTAAGCCAACCAGCGGCTGTCGGGTGACCATCCGGGTTTAAAGTTCCGCAGCGACCCCTCATACATCCACAAACCCTGGTCAACTTTCACTGTCTTTTGCGTCTCTGTGTCATAAATGTGTATGCTCATGGATTTATCGACGAAAGCGATCTTGTGACTATCCGGAGACCAATAAATCTGGTACCTGTAGCCTGGTCCGTAGGAGGTCAATTTTTGTTCTTGAGAGCCGTCTTTAGCATTGCAGATGGTGAGCTCATACTCCCCGGAACGATCGCTCCAGTAGGCGATGTGCTTTCCGTCAGGCGACCATGCCGGGAATCTTTCAGCAACGCCCGGGCTTGCTGTGAGGTTGCGGATGACACCATGCTCGGCCGGAACGGAGAAGACCTCTCCACGAGCTTCGAATAAAGCCCTTTTTCCTTTAGGAGAAATCTCTGCATTTTGGACCAGTCGGGACACATTCTCTTTATGAGGCTTGAGGGTGATTTGATCGGTGACGAGGTTGATGTCCACTTGAGTCTGATTTTCATTCTCAAGATCGAGTAGATAAAGTTTCCCCCCTGCCTCGAAGACGATTTCTGATGGTCCGATGGCAGGAAAGTGTATGTCGAAATCCTTGAAATGGGTGATCTGACGTACATCTTCGCTTTCCACGTTAATGGCCCAGATGTTGTGCCGCTGGTTAGGGCCCCTGTCAGATAGAAAGTAGAGAGTATTACCATGCCACATGGGCTGTGCATCGTTGGCAGGATTGTTGGTGATATTTTTTGCCTTTTTTTGATCCAGATCAAAGAGCCAGATATCAGGAGCCATGCCTCCGCGATAACGCTTCCAGGTGCGGAAATCCCGGGAAATGGGCATGTAGGCAAGGATTTTACCGTCGGGAGAAAGAGACCCGAATTCGCCGTAAGGAACAGGCAGCTTCTCAGGCAGACCTCCCTCTTTGGCGATGCTGTAGAACTGGCTGTAGCGCTGGCGGCCGCTCGCCATCGATGAAGCGTAAAGGATGGCTTCGCCATCCGGATACCAGTCAATAATGCGGTCGGGCATGCCGTGGTGGGTGAGCCGTTGCAGATCGCCTCCCATGGCCGGAATGAAGTAGATATCACTATTCCCATCGTAGTTGCCGCTAAAGGCAATTTTCGAGCCATCTGGAGAGAATCTGGGGAATGACTCCTCACCTGGGGGAGAGCTGAGCCTATGAGCAATGCCTCCTTCCTTTGCCACGACCCAGATGTCGCCCGCATAAACAAAACAGATGTGCGTGACGGAAACATCCGGGTATCGGAGCATACGGGCGTTGACCTGACTGTACAGAAGTGTTGTACTGGTCAACAAAAGGAGTGCAGCAAAAGACATAAAAATTGTTTTTTTCATTTTCCCTCCATCTTGATTCATGAATTGATACTAATATAAATGCATAAATGACAATTAAGTACTGTATGTTGCATTTATACCAGAAAGGATAATGATAATCGAATAGGCAAAATTTTCAAGAGCTTCTCTTAAATATTTTCTTTTATTCGGCTGAGTTCGTTCTCGGAAATTATATTTTTTGATTCTCTTTCATTTTGTGTGGGTAGAATCTAATGGGAAAAGACGTCAGGCATGTCTGTAGGGGCATTGAAGATTTAGCCTTTACGATTCGCTGTTTGAGAGAACCCGCTAGAGCCGAGAAGGGCGATGAGGGAATGGCGTCAAAAATCTGAACTAGAGCGGAGGACATGCCTGATGGAGAAGAGAAACATTGAAAATTTGATCTACACAAAATGGAAGAGATCCACTTATTCTTTCTCTTCTTTTTTCAGTTCATCGACGATTTTCTTTACGAGCTCTTTGACTTCTATCTTTGATTTTTCATCTTTTTTTCCGGTGGTGATTTTATACGTTATGGTGTTTTCTTCTTCGTCGATTTCGTATTCAGCTTCGTAATCTTCCGGCAGGTCTTCTTTTATTTTCTCCAGGATTTTTTCGTATTTGGCCTTGTTTCCACTGCTGAGTTCGTTCTTTATGATGATTTGAAAACCTCCGTCTTTCTCTGCAATACCGATGATTTTTTTGTCGTCCTCATCCTGAGTCCATACGAAAGCATGCTTGAACGATTTCAGGGTCTTGATTTCGTTCTTCAGATTGTGTTTTACGTCAGTTTTGACATGTACCTGGATGTTTTTGAGTTCTTTGTTTTTTTGCTCCAGGTTTTCCCTCAGCTCTTTCAGTACTTCTTCGACAGCTTTCAAGGCTTGTTCCCGAGCTTCAGCTTCTTCCACCTCACCCTGAAGCTCTTGGATCTTTTTCAGTTTGTCTCTGAGTTCCTCTAATTTCTCTCTCAGCTTCTTTTGTTCGATTTTCAGATGGAGCAAAGGATGGACATCTAAAAGAGGGACGCCGCTTACGGCTATATGTGGAGAAATGTAGAGTGTTTTCTTCCCGTCTTCTATGTGAATCTTATAAGATTTTGGGATTTTTACTGCTTTTTTTATATGGATTTCAGGATCTTCGATTATCTGGATTTTCTTGTCGTCTTTTCCTTTCTCGATGATGATGCTGAATTCAGTATCTTCATCAAGTTTGATGATTTTGTCTTCATCTTCGTGAATAAGATGCAGCTTGTCTGCTTTGAGGGTCCAGTGCCCCTCTTCACCTTTTTTCAGAACCAGGTCTTTTCCCGAGATATTGATGACAATTCCCTTTTCAGGGTGGCCTTCTTTTAAGATAATAACCGGTTCTCCAGTGACAATAATTTTATTTCCCTTTTCATCTTTATCGACATGGAGCGAAACATGGACTTTTTTCCCATCCTTTAAAATCCATGTTATTTCACCTTTCTTCTTTTCCGTGGATTCCTTTTTTTCCTTTTCTTCGGCTTTTTTCTTTTCCTGCTCTTCCTGGATGTCTTCGGCTTGGGGAGAGTTCTGAATTTCGGTCATTAACTCGTTATTATCCATTAAGAATACCGCATTGGAGGCTGAGGATTGTGCCGGTCGGGCCAATCCGATAAGTGTTATGGCTGCCATTACTGAGAATGAAAGCAAAATTTTCGTTTTCATTTTGACCTCCTTCGGTTTTAATTGATGTTTAAGAATAGCCAACAATCTCTCATTCAATTGCGATTTTCCCACAGCTCCGAGCACTGCAGAAGGTGGATTCAGTTGGATTTTTCCGGCTCTCTGAATAGAAAGAAGATTGGCCGCATAGGTCGATGGCTTGACTCCCGCTTTTATGACAAGTTCATCACAGGCTTTTTCCTGTTCCTCCCTCATCAATCTGAACACAATCCAACTCAAGGGATTGAACCAGTAGAGGGCACAGCTGAATCGGGCAAGGATTCTAAAAAGAAAATCACTCCTTTTAACATGGGAAAGCTCGTGATAGAGGGCGGATGAGCATTCTTCTCTATTCCATTTATCAGCTCTTGTTGGCATGATCACCACAGGTTTGAATACACCCCATGTTAGAGGGATTCTTACCTGATCGTGGGATAGCAAGCTGATCTTTCGTCTGATGGTTACAGCACTCAGGAAGCGCTGAAGAAGGAGTTGCCAGAATGAACCTGATATTTGTTTTCCCTGTCGCGTTAGTCTATGCGCTCCATAAAGCCCTAGGAATATTCTGATCAATAGAAATCCCAATCCTGCAGTCCAGATTGTAATCAAGCTCAGGCCAAGAATTATTCTTATGTTATTGGTTTTTTGGGAAAAGGATTGACTGTCTCGAGGTTTGGCATTCTCTAGGCCGGAAGGTATGGTGCTTTTAGTCTGGATTGAAGTATCTTTTTGCTTGAGAGGGTATAGAGCACCTTTGTTTTTTTCCCCTTCCTTCAAGTCAAAGGAGCTGTAACCCATGGCCTGCCATGAAGGGAGCAATCGTGTCTCCCACCCTGTCATAAAGGAGGAGAGAAAAGGGAGCAGAAGCAGGCTGATGAGAGAAAAAGAGAGGAGGAAGTGCCTCATCGATGCAGATTTTTTTCGGAACAGAAAAAAGAGAAAGAGGGACCCCCCGAGAACCAAGGAACTCTTGATCATGAATTCGTAGATCAAATAGAGATATTTGAGCCCAAGGAGGGATTCCATGCTTATCTTCCTTCTTTCCTTGCCTTTTTTATCAGTTCTAAGAGGCGTTTAAAGTCTGTTTCGGATAGTGTGCCCTCTGAGATATTCAGAAGAGCAGCGAATGCATCTTCTGTAGAGTTGTCGAAGAATGTCTGCATGACATGTTTCAGGGCATTTTGTCTTGCTTCCTCTCGGGGTAGAGTGGGAAAATAGATGTAGCGTGGGCCTTCCTGTATATGTGTCAGATGTCCTTTTTCCTCCAGTACTCTGAGCAGAGCTCTTACCGCGGAGTAGCTGGGAGGGGCCGGCATTCTCTCCAGGACCTGGGCGACTGAAGCCCTGCCCATTTTATACACGATATCCATTATCTCTCTTTCTCTTCGACTCAGGTTTTTCTGCCCTTTCATGCGTGTCTCCTGTCCGATGACGGTTGATCAAAATATGCTAAAAAATTAGCATGCTAAAAATATAGCACCATTTTTCTCATTTGTCAACATTTAATGCTGTTTTTTTAGCATTTTTTCTAATATCTAAAACTCCTTAATTCAGAATTAGGTTGCATATCGCTCGGATTATTTTGTATTTTCAGAAACCAGGCTGCTGCATTCAAAGAAAATATTCGCGAATGATCTCTAAGATTTATTATGAAACACGGAAAGCTATAGAATTCAGACAAAAGACAGAAAATAGGCGCAACCTGTAATGAAAGTCTTTCTTAGCATAATTCGCTTTCCATAAAAGGGCAATCGAGCAACGGCGACTTTAACAATTGGAGTTCTGTCAAGTCAATGCCGGTACATTTGAAATGTCATCAAATAATTAATTTTGGGATGTGCTCTCATGATAGCTTATCAAGAAGCGTCTTGGCTTCTTTCAGGTCTGGAGTGTCAAATCCCTCGGCGAACCAGCCGTAGACCTCTTTCAGCTCTTGTCGGGCTTCTTCGTTCTTGCCCTGCTTCTGCAGAAGACGGCTCAAGCTCATCGCCGCCCGCAATTCCCAGGATTTCGCTTTCTGGGATCGGGAAATATCTATGGCCTGGCGAAAATACCCTTCAGCTTCTGCTTGCTTCATTTTATCCTCAACTCTTGCTTTCTTTAAAGTCAACTCTCCCTTGATCCGGTAAAGCTCTGCTTCATAGTAACGCTCGCCGCTTTTTTTCACTTCCGCCAAACCTTCGGCCACGGCTTCGAATCCCTCTTTGACCTTTCCTCCCTTCTCACACAGTTCAGCCATAATGCCAAGATGATGTGGAATCAGCATCCCTGTGCCGATGGCTCTATAAGCAGCCAGGCCCTGCCGCATCAGCTTTATCCCCTCTTCAACATTTCCCTCTAGAGATCCCTCCGCACCTCGGAGAAAAGGTTCCAGTGCGTGAAATAGTCCAAAGCCTTCCCTTTTTCCGAGCTTAATAGCCGCTTCACTATGTTCTTTTACTTTCTGAAATTCATGGGTCAAGCTGTAAAAATAAAAGCCAGCAATGCCATAGGTAAAGCCCAGGGTAAAAGGATGATTCAACTTTTCAGCCAGAACAAGAGCTTCTTTGCACCGTTTCACCGCTCGATCGGGGTAGCCAAGGAACCACAAGGTCCAGCCCAGCCAGGATAAACAGGACACTCCTGCATCCTGTCCAAAGGCAAAAGCTAAGAAACCATGCTGCTGGGGATCGTAAGATTTGATAACCTGCTCCAGGGGTGCTTGAGCTGAGGAGAACTCTCCTAGATAAACTGAAGTTAGTCCCAGGAACCAGTTGGCCATCATCACTTGTAACGGATCCTGCGAGCGCTGGGATAGACTGATCATCTGCTCTGCCAGCTTGTATGCCTTTTTAGTTTCGCCCCGCGTTATGCATAATCCTTGTAAACCAGTCAACACCCAAAATAAATGAGGCGAATCTCCGATCTGCTCACAGAGCTCTTCTGCTCGGGCATAAACACGGCTTACTTCGGGAGCCGCATAGCCCCTTGCAATCCTAAGTGGAGAACCCAAGGCAATCAGAAGCGCAACTTCTTGCTGAATACGCTCAAGGGAATCCGGCAGAGTCTTCAGAAGTTCCAGACCTTTGCTGAAATGTGAGATCGCCTCCTCGTTGGCAGACACCCGCACTGCCTTATTTCCCGCTTTTTGCAGATAGTCTACCGCCTTAGCCACGAGTCCACCTTCCCGGAAGTGTCGGGCCAACTGGACTGCAATCTCCTCCGACTGTTCTCCGTATAGGGTTTCCAAGGCGGTTCCTACCTCCTCGTGCAGATGCGATCTCTCTACTTTGTCCAGGCTGTTGTAAAGATATCTCTGAAACAGTATGTGTTGGAATGTGTATATAGAAAGACGCTGCCCATCCAGCCGCCGTATTCCCTTGGCCGACACCAAGTGATGCCTCTTATCCAACTCGCTGCTTAAAAGATGAATGACTTCACGGACTTCCTCCTTCTTCACCATGGCAACAACATCAGATGTAAATTCTTCACCTTCGACACTGGCTGCAGTCAACAATTCCCGCAATCTATCTTCCAGCCGGCTGAAGCGTTCCCCGATCACTGCGTCTATCTTCGCTGGCAAGGCATCCCAATCCAACTCCATCCCTTCAATCCATCGCCCCTGTTTATCTTTGATCAGCATACCCTTATCCTGCATGCCGCGCAGCATCTCAATCGTGAACAGAGGATGCCCTCTGGTTTGCTGAAAGAGCGTATCTCGAAACCTGGCACCTAACCTGTTTGACTCTGTATCCAGGAAAGCATCGAGGAATGAGCGGTCTTCTGCTTTGCTCAGTTCCACTTCAAATTCTCCGAAGTCTCTTTTGAGTTCATTCACAATGCCTTCCAAGGGGTGTCTTTCTCCACCTCGCCCCTGAGCAACATCCTCGGGTCGATAGGACCCTATGAGCAGGATTTTGCTTCCCTTTGCCTGCTGTCCCAGATGAAAAAGTAAATTTATGGATCCGACATCTGCCCACTGGAGATCATCCAGAACCAGAAGCAGCGGCTGTTCTCTGGCAACAGCTAAAAGCACTTTCGTGTACTGCTGGAAAAGATTGCTCTGCTGCAGCATCGAATCAGGAGGAAGCAGGGTCTTTCGTTCCACGAGCTTCTCTAGCTTTCCAAGCCAGCTTGTTCTATGGGATGCATAAGCCTTAGCGCGTGAAACCAACTCTGCTCCAGAAGCAAAGGTATTGATCAGATCCGGGCCTGCTTCCACAACCGCCTGAACGGTAAGGGGAAGAAGGTTCCATAAGCGGGAGGCTTGATCTTTTGTTAGAGCACCTGCAGCCCATCTGTCCTCAACCTCGCCGCTCAGCATACTCAACACCTCGCGGAAAGGCAGATAAGGATCGCCGATTCCAGTGTGGGCGTTACATTTACCAAAAGCAACTATCAGATCAGAGTGTTCTTCCTGAGTACGGCGGGCAAATTCCTGGATCAGAGCAGTCTTTCCACTGCCAGCTTCTCCGGTGACAAATGCCACCCTGCCTTTTCTTGAGAGAGACATTTTAAGAAACGCATTCAGCCTTTCAAGTTCTTTCTCACGCGATACAAAGACCGGCCTTTCTTCTTCCAACTCCTCTACGCCTTCGACAAGAAATGCAGGAATCTGAGGTCTTCTGACAGCGGCGCTTATGGGCATGCCTGCCTCTATGTTCCTCAGCTCCAGAAGAAGTTCTTCTGCTGGCTGGTATCTGCTCTCTCTCTCCTTCTCCATGCACTTGAGAATCACAGCACTCAATCCTTCAGATATCTGATTATTGAACTCTCTTGGGTCCGCAGGTTCTTCTGTTTTATGCTTCAAAGCTACGCTTAGCCCGGTATCCCCTCTAAAAGGCACTCTCCCTGTCACCATCTCATAGAGAATCACCCCGAGTGAATAGATATCTGACCTTTGGTCTGCTTCTTCTCCCTCTGCCTGTTCTGGGGAAATATAATCCGGTGTACCTATGATCATGCCTGTCGCTGTTACTCCAGGTACCTCTACGGAACGGGCTATCCCAAAATCCATGATCTTGGCATGGCCTGCTTTATCAATCATGATGTTCTGCGGCTTCAAATCCCTATGCACAACACCCAGCCTATGTGCTTCAGCCAAGCCTTCACAAACCTGCTTGGCTATGGATATCGCTTCCTCATCAGCTAACTTCTTTCTCCTTTTTATCAGGCTCTTTAGATCTTCACCCGGAACATATTCCATGGTGATGTAAGGAATCCCTCCCTCTTTGCTGAGATGATACATCCTGCCCACATTCTTATGGGAGATCTTGCGGGCAAATTTCAGCTCATTCCGGAAGCGTTCAATCGTACTTTCGTCAGAAGCGATCTCAGGTTTCAAGAGCTTTATGGCTACTTCTTCGCTAATCTCCTTATCCAAAGCTTTATAGACGCTGCCCATGCCTCCTTTTCCCAGCTCTTCGATGATCTCATATCTGGAAGCGAAGGTAGTCCCTGTAATCAATCCTCTCGCGGGCGTCTCAAGAGTTTTTGTGGGAGAGATGACTTCTGAGGGCTTAATCAGAGCAGAGCACTTTCCACAATAAATCGTATCGTCGGGATTCTCATGATGACATTTAGGACATTTAATTCCCATTGCTGTGCCCTTGCCTTGCTTACAAAAGAATACCAAGGAACACAGGTACTGTCAAATTGAACCTTTACTTCAAGATCCCTTAATAATCAATATTAAACTTTTCCTTTAAAAACTTTCTTGCTTGTTGGTGTCCTAAATCCACAGCCTTTTTTAAATCTAAGATAGCTTTTTCATTTTCCCATTTGTGAAAGTAGTTAATCCCTCGTCTATAAAGCGCTTCAGCATCTTGAGGATCTAATCCTATTACAGAGGTAAGGTCCTCTATTGCTTTTTGGTACTCCTCCCTTTCCTGGAAACAAACACCTCTATTGAAAATTGCTTCTTTGTAGGAAGGGTCTAATCTAATTGCATCGGCAAAATCTGCCATTGCTTTTTCAATCTCGTCTCTTTTTAAATAGGCAACTCCACGATTGTTATAAGCTCTGGCATTCAAGGGGTCCGATTCTATTGCGCTTGTAAATTCTTGAATCGCTCTCTCATACTCTTTATCCTCAAAATACATTTGTCCTCTGTTGAAATGGACATCCTTACATTCTGGATCTAAATCGAACGCTGTTTCGAAATCCTCGACCGCTTTTTCTTTCTTTCCAATTCTGGAATAAGCTAGCCCCCGCATACTGAAGGCTTCTGCATGTTTCGGATTCGATACTATAAATTCCGTAAGGTCTTTGATAGCGTCTTCATATTCACCTTTAGCTAAAAGCGCTAATCCTCTGTTGTACTGCGCTTCAGGATATTCTCTCTCTATTCTCATTGCTTCATCATAATTTTCTATAGCTTTGTCAAATTGTTCTAGATTGTAATAGACAATTCCACGATTATTATAGGCCTCCCCTAGATCCGGTTTTATTTTTATCGCCTCTGCAAAATCTTTCAATGCTTTGTCATATTCACCTAACTCCGTGTAAGCTGTTCCGCGAAGATTAAAAGCCACGGACAAAACGACCTTTCCTGATGGCCTTGTCGGTAATTCTAAAGCGTTCGTAAAATATTCGACTGCTTGGCTATAGTTTTTCTCTTCAAGCGCCTTCATGCCTCTTTTGAATAAACTGGCAAAATCCATGGAAAAGTAAGCATTGTAGGAATAAATAAAGAGCCAGACTAAAAGGATTCTTTTTGTTCCCCTCACTGTTTATACCCCTCCTAAAGATTTAAGCAGCCTTCTGGCTTCTTCCTGATTCTGGCCTCCTAAATCTATATGCTTTTTCAGATAAAATTTTGCCTTTTCCCAGGATTTCTGATTGAAATATATCCTCCCAAGCTCAAAATAAGCTTCTGGATTATTGGGCTCTAATTTCACTGCTCTCTCGTGCTCTGTTATGGCCTCTTTGATAAAATTTTTTCTCTCGTAAAGTGAGCCAAGGGAGATATGGGTGCGATAAGCAACGGATCTCTTTCGAACTATGAGAGAATAACCCCTTTCGTCCCTGGAATATTTCTCCTCCTTTTCTTTCATCGGTGTTTGTGCAGCATATTGAGTCGCTTTTTTCCATTCCTCTTCTGCATTTTTTAAATCTTTCAATTCCCAAAAAGCGCATCCTAGATTGTAATGCCCTTGTGCATCGGATTCGGAAATTTCAATAACCCGGCTGAATTCCTCTAAAGCTTCTTCGTATCGTCCTTGTTTAAAATAGATATTTCCCAATAAGTCATGTGTTCCCAGAAAATTCTGTTTGTGTTGAACTGTCTTCAAAGCGAACTCCTCAGCCTTTTTTAAATCTCCTGAATTAAAATAGAGTTGTCCCAAATTGTAACTCACGATAAAGCCAGTCTCATCAATCCCATGGGCAAGCAGTAGAATTTTGATCGCTTCATCAATTTTTCCTTCTGTTCTCAGAGTTACCAGGGCTTTTTCATTTAAAAAAAACGCAGCAAGCCTATGGGGCCCAGCTCTTCTTGCTTTCAATTCTTCTAGATTCTCCTGATTAACGAGCTCTTCATAATCAACCCGGTATTCAACATTAAACTCTGTCCAAACTTCCATAGGGCTTAAAGCTAATGGGATTTTCCCAGGGCTGTACTTCTCAACAGATACGGATATATTAAGTTTTTCAAACTGCTGTTTTGCCTCCTCTAATCTTCCAAGATGAAAATATGCTCTTCCCATATTTAATCCGCATTCAAAATCTTCAGGAATCTTATCGATGACCGAACTCCAGATTTCAATCGCATCTTCCCATTCACCTCTGTTGTAATAAATGCAGGCTAAGTTCGTCTGAGCCTGGATCGAATCTGGAATGATCTCCAAAGCCTTTTTAAATGAAGAGACAGCCTTTTCTTCCGAACCTCGATTATAATCCAAATATCCTTTTATGATATAATCCACTTCGTCCATTTCTTTTTTTTTCAATAAGTTATACAACTCTTTATCTGCTCTCTTATAGTCTTTCAGTTTCAGGCAGGAGTAGATCAAAAGGTATCTCGCGTTAATCTCATCGTATTTCTTCTTTATTGCAGAGATGAATTTGCTCTTGGCCGCTTTGAAGTCTTCTTTAGCGAACAGAAGCGTGATTCCCCTCCCAAAGTGAAGTAATCCTCTATTTTTGTAAGAAAAAGCAAAGTAACGCCGCAATTTCCTGCTTATTCTCAAATCAAGAGTGTTTTCAATCTTTTGGAACTCCTTGAAAGCTGCCTCATAGTCATGCTTTTTACAAAGAGCAACTCCCGAGTAAAGCTTCAAATCATAGTCATCTGGAAAAGTGGCCCTTAACCTCTTTAAAACCTCCAACGCTTCCTCAATTTCCCCCACATTTAAATAAAGTGCGACCACATCTAAAACAAAATCAGTTGCCTGGACATCCTCTGGACTTTTCTGTGCAGAAACGTATGAAATACAAATCAACAAAGCAACAATAATCCCTACAGGAACAGAATCACTAACTTTTCTTTTAAAACCGTGAGGATGAAATTTTTGCCTCGTGGTGTTTTCTTCTGATTTGTTTTTCATCTATCCCCCCTTATAAAAACAGTGCTTCTTGAGTTAGTTCATTTCATTTCCCCAAAGCACTTTTCTCAATTTAATTTTTTTTTATTCTATCGCTAATAGAAAGCGCTGCACTCCTTCATTTTTTATAGGGCAAATAATGTGCCAACTTGGAGTAAGATCTTTATCGAGATGATTAGGTTTTACTTTGTCCTAAATTTATGACAGATGTTGCCTTTTCTCCAACAACGAGCACTCCCCCCATATACTCGTTGCCTTCTCTTACCGCTGGTAATTCTTGAAGGGCTAATTCAAAGACTTAATCTTCCTTCAATTCCGATCATGATATTCTGTGACTTAAAATCTCTGTGGACAACTCTTGGCTTTTGAGCTTCGGCCAGACCTTCGCCCACCTGTCTGGCTAAAGTGATAGCTTCCTCTTTGGATAACTTTCCTCTTTTCCTTATGTGACTCTTTAAATCCTCTCCCTCCACATACTCCCTTGTCCTGAAAAACTTCTCGTTTTCCCTGCCTATATCAAACATTCGACCTATCTGTTAATTTAAGTGGTCCAGCGGGTGAGCTCTTCCTTGGGTGTCTCTAGGGTTTCGGTGACTTCTGCCTTTTCTGGGGAGGGAAAATGAGTGCCACATTTTCCGCAGAAAAGTGTATTTTCGGGATTTTCATGCTGATATTTGGGACATTTTATTCCCATTACTTTCCCCTCTAACAAGCGCAGCAAAAGAATATCAATTTACGAGAGAAGAGTCAATTAGATGAGCTATAAGGTTTGGGATTAAAAAAAAGAGAATTGGATGACATAATGTCGTTAAATAATTAATTTAACGCCATTTTGTTCAAAGGATCCTCAACTCAGCCAGACGCTTCCGTGCATCTCCACCTCAGTAATACTCAGATCAGCGTCTTTCTAGAGGTCGAGGAATTTCTGGTAATGATCTATAGCTTTGGCTTTCTGACCAGTCTGTTCGTAGATTTTGGCAAGCTTGTAATAATTCTAGGGATTAATTAGACGCTTATTCTTACTAATTGGATTAAAAGATGGTCTTCTTCCCTAATGATAGGCGGAGGGACCTGATCTCCTCCTGTCTTGTGTATTTTTCCTGTATGCGCATCGGAATAAAGGCCGTAAAAACAATCATGGCTCGGTCTTTGAGAGGGATGCAGGAGGTCACTCTGACAAAAAATTCCAGATAATCCATCCCCATAATTGACACTTATTTTTTGGTGTGATAATTTAGCCAGGAATGGCGGCGCAATGGCGTCGGAATCAAATCCCATTTATCACAAAGGATAATAAACTATGAAACAAAGATATCTATCCCTTTACGTAGTCTGCCTGCTTTTAGTCGGAAACGGCCATTCCCAAGCAGCCGAGGAAATCAGAAACCCTCTCCTTGACTCCTGGACTCAGTACCTGGCAATGAAAAAAAGCTCGGAATTCAGGCTGGAATGGATATCCCTCGGCCCGGTCATAAATTCGGCCAGGGTTGAGGCAGTACAGTGTGATCCAACCCGACCTGGGGTCTGGTATGTGGCCTTTGGCTCGGGAAACTTGTGGAAGACTACTAACCATGGTTTAACTTGGAAGCCCATGTTCGAAAATCAGTCAGCTATAGGTATTGGAGATATTGCTCTGGCTCCATCCAATCCAGATATCATCTGGCTGGGTTCCGGGGAAAGCCTTAAAAAAGCACGGAATTTCACTATGCCTGGCACAGGGATATTTCGTTCAGATGACGGAGGAGAGACTTGGGCAAATATGGGGCTCTCTGATTCCTATCACATCGGTGAGATTGCTGTGCATCCGAAAGATCCTGACATCGTTTTTGTTGCAGTCATGGGTCATTTCTGGTCGATAAACAAAAATCGGGGTTTGTACCGAACGGTCGATGGTGGGAAAACCTGGGAACATGTGCTCTATGTCAACGAACGAACTGGGGCTAATGATGTGGTCATTGCGCCCTCTGCTCCTGAGAATATTTATGTCTCCATGTGGGAGAACAATCCGGGGACTTTCGGGGAGGAAAGCGGTGTTTATAAAAGCAGTGATGGAGGCAGAACATGGACTAGAATGAAAAACGGATTCCCTAACGGGCCCAAAACCGGACGGATAGGATTGGCGGTATCCTGGACCAATCCTGACAAAGTTTATGCACTGGTGGACAACCTGAGCAAAAAAAGGAACGAAACTGCCGAAGTTTACAGAACCCTTGATGGCGGCAAGAGCTGGAACAGAACTCATAAGGATGAGCTACAGATATTTTCTCGTATCGGTTGGTATTTCACAGACTGTTATGTAAATCCTAAAGATGATGAAGAGATCTACGGGCTTGGTGTCAGGGTTGCCCACAGCGTGGACGGAGGAAAAGCCTTTGAGTTGCTCAGCGGTGATGTGTACCATTTTTTCCCAAGCCCCGCGGATTCCCTTCACCTCGATCACTGTGAGCTCTGGATTAATCCTAAAAATCCAAGTCATCTGGCTCTCGGTAACGATGGGGGGCTCTATGTGAGTTATGACAAAGGGAAATCCTGGATGCATTACAACAATATTCCAGCCGGGGAGTTCTATGATATTTCGGTCGATAATCAGAATCCCTATTATGTTTATGGGGGGACACAGGATGATTCTTCGGTATTCGGGCCAGCCAAAGAATGGATTCCTAAATATGCGGATGGATGGCAGTATGTATGGATCGATGCCTGGTCAGGAGGGGATGGCTGCTATACGATGGCCGACCCGGAGGACCCGAACACAGTCTATTTTTCTTCTCAGAATGGGGGAGTCATGCGTAAGGATATGAAGGCCGATCGTTCCAAGCGTATCAAGCCTCTTTTGCCCGAAGGACATGAGGGTAAAATGGCCTATACATTTGTCGCTCCTTACATAATATCCCCGCATAATCGTCTTACTCTTTATCATGCGGGTAACTATGTATTTAAATCCTTGAATAGGGGAGATACATGGAGATTGATCAGTCCGGATTTGTCTGTTTCTGCCACAAATGAGAAGAAATCTATAGCCATGGGGGCAATTGCCGAATCACCCCTGAAACCAGGACTTCTGTATGCCGGAACCGACAAGGGTGCTTTTTGGATCACCCGCAATGATGGCCTGGAGTGGACAGAATACTCCGAGGGACTTCCCAACCAATATATTCGGAGTATCTGTCCGTCTCGTTTTAATCAATCAAGGGTTTATGTGGCGGTCACGGGAATAAATGACGACGACCATAGAAATTATCTTTTTGTGTCGGAAGACTATGGTAGGAAATGGCGATCGATCACGGCCAACCTTCCAGATGAAGTCGCCAATGTGATCCTGGAAGACCCGGTTTGTGAGAACATTCTTTATGCCGGGGGGTACAGGGGAGTTTATGTATCCGTAGACCGCGGACAGAAATGGTCCCTACTGGGGCCCGATATGGCAGCAACTTGTATTTCGGATCTGGTCATCCAGGAAAGAGAAATGGATCTGGTTGTGGGAACCCATGGTCGGGGCATCTACAGAATGAACCTCAGGCCCATCCAGCAGGCTTTTAAAAAAGGAATGCCTCTGGAGTCGATACTTTTTGAGACACCTGTTGCGCGTTTGCCCTGGATAAACGACACCCATCAAGATCCGAAATACAGCACTATGGAGAAAGTGCCGATAACATTTTATCTCACCAAGGATATGAATGTGACCATAGAGGTAAAGGAAAAAATGGGGAAAGCCATTTGGTCCTTTGTGATGCCGGCCCACAAAGGCTTCAATCAGATCCGGTGGGACCTTGTGACTAAGAGGGATGACATTCCAGAGGCCTATTTTTTTCGCTATTACACTTTTGCCAGGGCGGGTACTTATGAAATCCAGATTACAGGAGAGGACATTGACCTCAAAGGAGAGATGACAATTATCGACCGCAAGTCATCTCAACGCTAGACATAAGCATCTTCAAATCGGGCTTAAAGCCGTTTTGCTCTTTTGCTTAAGCTTTCCAGTTCTCATGTCAGCACATCTCAGTCTGTATCGGCTTTATCAAGCTCTTCGAGGATTCAAAAAATTGGTAAATAAGTATTGTGTCCTCAATTTATCCAGATCAATATGATTCACGTTATTTTTCCCCTGTAATTCTCCATCATCACTTTTTTAAGAAAGGGAGCCAGGATTTTAAATGACTGTCTCAAACACCTCTTTTTTATCTTCATTGATGAGCTCCAATTTTTATTTGGCTCTTAATTCATTTATGTCCTTCATGGTTACTCCTGATTATGGGAAATTCGTTTTTTCTGTCGTGTAATAACTTCACAATTTTCCCCCACTGATATGCTGGAATACGCTTATCACAGAGAAAATCTCCCGGTCATCTGTCTCTGACTCTCACCTGGCTGTGGACATTGAATCTCGTGTGGCGCCAGCTGAGGATCTTCTGTACGAGTTCGAGATTGATGAGTCCCTCGTGCAGTAACATGGAGAATACCTTCCGTGAGAAAAACTTTGCTATCAGGTCCTCATCAAAGAGGGAGAATTTATGGAAATATCCATCTGGATCTTTTTGGGTTATGTCAAAGCTTATCAGGAATCCCGATGAACTGTCTCCGGTGAAAAAGCAGGTATACATATGGCTATATATTCTGCACCATCCTCAGTGGGCGTACTGTATTGAACCCACTCATTAGCATGTGCAATGACCGCTTCTCCAGCATGAATATCGAATATCTGATCTTTTGTCCTTACACGTAACATCCCTTGAAGAACAACAGTATATTCATCGAATTCTGGTTTCTGGCTTGGCTCTTCCCATCCAGCAGGGCTCTTCATATGGGCAACACTCAAATGAGATGTCTCTGAATTAACACGACCGATATACTCTTCTATTAACTTAGGCTTGTTACCGGCTGATTTAATGACAGTAGGCTTATGAATTTTTGTTGGCATTTTGTATCCTTTTCTATTTTCGTTCTTTAATTTCACCAGATATATATGAAAAACGGCGTTAAATAATTAATTTCACGACATAATGCTTTTGTCCCAGCCTTTGACGTCTTTTTTAATTAACATTCGTTCTTTAAGCAGGTCTGTATCATTTTTTTTCAACCATTTTATTGTTCCTCCAATAAATGAAAAGTAAAGGAAGATGAAAAGCCAGGCTTCAGGCCAGTTGAGTCTTCCTGCTGGCACAAATAATAAGGCCAAGAGGGAGAGAGCTATTACTGTCCCTTTGATTATTTTTTTACTTTGGAGGAATTTTTGTCAGGCATGATATATCCTTGCTAGTTTTTTTAGATCCTCTAAAAGAAGTTTATGTAAATACATGCATAATTCAACTTACGCGAGAATTATTTTAAAAGCCGATAGAAAATCAAAGACAGGAATAGAAATTAAAAGGGGAAAGTCAGGAGGAGCATAATTTTTAGCTGCTATCGAAATAAGTAATAGTGAGAATAAGCAAAAATTATGTCGTGCAACGTAATGTAGCGACATATTGAGATTTTAATGTGTAGCTTCTCAGAATTTGTAAGATGCCGCAAGCTAAATATCATTCTTTGCAGCAATTAGGCATTCTTCTTCCTACTCCGAAGGCTTTGGAGGTAACTTTTAGGCCGGGAGCGGATTGTTTCCTTTTGTATTCATTTTTTTCAACAGTTTTGGCTACCCATTCTACGGTCTCCCGATCAAAACCCAAATTTATAATCTCTTCAACTGAGGAGACTTCCTCTAAGTAGTAATGGAGGATTTGATCGAGGATGGGATAAGGTGGCAATGTATCTTGGTCTAGCTGATTGGATTTTAGTTCGGCAGAGGGCTCTTTCTCTATTATTACTCTAGGAATTATTTCCAATTTTCTATTTATATAATTCGCAAGATCATAAACCATTGTTTTTGGGACATCAGAAATAACAGCCAGCCCTCCGCTCATATCTCCGTAGAGAGTGCAGTAACCCACTGCCAGCTCGCTTTTATTGCCTGTAGAAAGGACAAGATAAGCGAACTTGTTGGAAAAGGCCATAAGAACATTCCCTCGAATACGCGCTTGAATATTCTCTTCAGTTATATCTGGTTCTTTCCCCTTAAAATGTCCTTTTAACGTTTTAATATATGCATGATAGATTTCAGTAATGGATATAGTTTTAAATCTGATACCCATATTAGTAGCGAGCCTTCTTGAGTCTTCCACACTTCCTTTTGAAGAGTAAGGTGAAGGCATAGAAATGGCCAGAACATTCTCACTCCCAATCGCTTCCTTGGCTAGACAGCAAGTAACTGCCGAGTCAATTCCTCCAGAAAGACCAACTATGGCTTTGGAAAAGCCACATTTTTTCATATAGTCTCTTATACCTAAAACCAGTGCCTCATATATCGATTCGATCTTATCCTGGGAAACATATAATCTTGGTGTCCTAGAAAGGCTGGTATCAATGTCCTGCATATATTCCTTAAAAGAAGGAAAAACGATAATAGGTTCCCCCGCTTGATCAAGACAAAAACTCCTTCCATCGAATATAAGATCATCGTTGCCACCTATCTGATTGACAAAAACGAATGGAAGCCGGTGTTTTCGAGCATGGTTACGGATGAGACGGTATCTAATTTCTTCTTTTCCCCTATAAAATGGAAATGCTGAGATATTGATCAAGATTGTCGCTCCTTTTCTGGCCAGAATTTCTATGGGATCAAAGGGATAGATTCTTCCTCTTGGCCATAATTCTGGGTCGTTCCAAGCATCTTCGCAAATTGAGATGCCGAGGGTTTCTCCCTTAAAGACTACAGTATTTATCTCTGGTGCGGGGTCAAAGTATCTCATCTCATCAAAGACATCATATGTAGGGAGCAAAGACTTGTGTTGGGAAGCTAATATTTGCCCTCGATAAATCAATACAGCAGAGTTATAAAGACCTTTCCCCACATCCTTCCCTGATAGCAAAGGCGCACCAAAAAGTATGCCTGTTTTAGGATAATTTGCTGAAATTTGCATCAAATCTTGAGTAGCATGCAGGGCCTTTTCAATAAACCAAGGCCTTTCTAGAAGGTCTTTGGGTGGATATCCTGCAAGAAATAGCTCTGGGAATATTACTAAATCAGATCCTGCTTCGCTACACTGAGATAAAGTATTAATTATTTTCGATCGGTTACCGCTAATGTCTCCTACAATTGGGTTCAGTTGTGCAATGCTAACTTTCATCTTCTTACCTCCTTCTCAGATAATTTCTGAGAGATTGCCTTCTTCAATTATCTCCTTATAATCGGATCTTTGATCAAGAGACTATCATAGAAAAATATACCGAATGATTGCGTCTATTCATCGCCAATATTAATGAGTTTTCACCTGCTGATGGACTGAAATAGAAATATCACAACCAAAGGTGTGGCATCAATTGCAGAGAAAAGCAGATCATTCCACAAAATTGGCAAAGCATAAGGATATAAAAGAGGTTTTGCTTTCAATCTATTATTTTTAAATCAAAAATTTCTTTCCTACTCCACTCTAGCCAATAACAAATTGCACGTTCACGAATAAAACGCCAATAGTCGTCAGTTAATGGTCCGTGTTGTTTAATTGCTTGTTTTATATCTTTTTTCACTACATCCCAATAATTCTCTTTGATTTGAAGACTTATTGTTTTATTTTTAAATGTAAAAGTTGCCTTCGGTATTTGATGCGAATCTTTTAACATAGAGATAGTACCATGCCCCAGAGTTGCGCCTGTGCTTACTTGTAATCCATCATTGAAGCAACTGATAGGCGGCTGGCTTCCCGCAAAAGAAACTACAGATAATTCATCAAGTCCGACATGAAAATATTCTCGTGCTCTCAGTCCCATTTTTGCACCAATAATTGAATAAATTCCTAAATGGTCGTGAAATTCATTGGTTAAGACAACAATTCTCCATTCTTTTCTTCCATGTCTTTCGATTATTTGGTTCATAAATTGGCCAATGTCTTCTCTGAATAAATGGGCTTCAGTTGGAAATTGTTTAAAAACAATACTCCTATCTCCTATATCGCAAGATAGGATTTCAATAATTTTCTCTTCAACTCTGTTTGATTTTAAAACATGGCAGACACTATGATTGGGATGCCCTTCAATTATTCTTGTTTCAAACAATTCGGGATACAAAAGATACACAGGTACCAAATCATCCCAAAGTCCCAAGTGACCAGTTTTGATTAGTTTAGAAACTTCATTTCGGAGGTGAGATTTTGCGATTTTTTGAGCATAAGGTGTTTTTATTTTTTCTATAGATTGCAATAATTTTTCAGTAAACACAATTTCCTTGCCATTTAAATTGTTCACAACATGTAC
>Ga0209427_10000311_pt1 | contig 49991 bp, 30 predicted proteins | sample DeeMarSWOR136_30_FD_187465 | JGI IMG/M metagenome (GOLD analysis project Ga0209427, IMG submission 187465) | Marine sediment microbial communities from White Oak River estuary, North Carolina - WOR-1-36_30 (SPAdes) (version 2) | ecosystem: Environmental > Aquatic > Marine > Intertidal zone >...
CGTTCTTCATACCGGACGTAGCATCTGACGAGGCGAAGCTCGTCATCATCGCGGAGTCCGAGATCGGACGCGACGTCGTCGAGCGTCACGTCACGATCGGCCGTTCCAACCAGATACTCCTCGTCACCGACAAGCCTCTGTACCAGCCGGGCCAGTTGATTCATCTACGCGCCCTTGTCCTCCGTCGGCCCGACCGCGCGGCCGCCGCCGGCCTCCCGCTCACCCTCGAGATCGAGGACCCCAGGGGCAACAAGGTCTTCAAGGTCACCCAGACGACGAGCAAGTTCGGCATCGCGTCCGCTGACTTCCAGCTCGCAGACGAGATCAACATGGGACCCTATCATGTCAGGGCCTTAATCGGCGATGATGTGAGCGAGAAGACGGTGACCGTCGAACGGTATGTTCTCCCGAAATTCGAGGTCGAGGTGACGACCGACAGGACTTACTATCTTCCCGGCCAGAAGCTTCAGGGCGACATTCAGGTAGACTACTTCTTCGGCAAGCCGGTCTCCGGTGGAAGGGTAGAGCTCGGCCTCGCGAAGTTCGACATCGGATTCGATGAGTTCGCCCGCATCACGGGGACAACAGACGACGAAGGCCACTTCCGTTTCGATACGGTCCTGCCCGACTACTTTGTCGGACAGCCGCTCGAAGAAGGCAAGGCGCTCATCAAGCTAGAGGTCCGCATCACCGACCAGGCCAACCATGAGGAGTCGAAGACCATCACGCGGACCGTCGCTGCCCATCCGATCTCCGTCGTCATCATCCCGGAGAGTGGGGATCTCGTGCCCGGGGTGGAGAACATCGTCTACGTCCTCACGGCATATCCCGATGGGACCCCGGCCGAGGCGCGGGTCACGCTCAGGATCGAGGGGACGGGGGCCGAGTTCTCTGCTGCTGCAGATGACCTGGGAATCGCTACGTTCCCCGCCCCCTCCGTCCCTCGGGCGGTGCGGCCGGTTCTGTGGACAACGTGAAGCTCGTCGCCACGGCCACTGACAGAAGCGGCAACAGAGGACAGGTCACACTCGAGTCCGAGTTCGACGAGGCACCGGACCATGTCCTCGTGCGCGCGGACCAGTCGCTGTACCGCGTCGGTGACCCCATAGAGGTGACTCTCCTCACCACCACCGGGTCGGGCAGGGCGTACCTCGATCTTGTCAAAGAGGGCCAGACAGTCCTCACCCGATCCCTCGCCATCTCTGGTGGAAGGGGCCGTGTCTCGCTCGATCTCGACGAGACGATGAGCGGGACCCTGTGGCTCCACGCGTACATCATCTCGCGGACCGGCCACATGGTCCGCGACACACGGGTCGTGTACGTCAATCCGGCGAACGATCTCTCGATAGCGATTACGCCGGACCGCGACACATACCGGCCAGGGGAAGATGCACAGATCCTGTTCCAGGTGACCGATGGGAATGGGCAGCCAGTGCTCTCCGCCCTCGGCATCTCGATCGTCGATGAGAGCGTCTTCGCCCTGCAGGAGCTCCAGCCGGGCCTGGAGAAGGTCTACTTCACGCTCGAAGAAGAGATCATGAAACCTCGCTATGAGATCCACGCGTTCACCCCACGGGATCTAGTCCGGTGGCCCGTCGACCAGCCCCCGCCGGGACACAAAGACAAGGCGGCGGCGGTGCTCTTCGCCACGGCGGCGGAGCCTCCGACCACCTACTCCCTTGCAGTCAATACATTCACGGAGCGCCAGGAGCGCCTGCGCGAGCTGGCAGAGGAACGTCTGCGGCGCGATGCGGCGCGGCTCTCAGAGAGTCTCCAGGAGTTCGTGCGGCGGCGCCAGCGCGCCATTACCAGGAAAGAGGGACTGGAGGCCGCAGTGCGCGCAGGACACCTGCGCCAGGACGAGATACTCGATCCCTGGGGGAACCCGTACCGCCTGCTGCGCGACTACAGCGGATGGAACCTGGAGCTCATGAGCGCAGGGCCGGATGGGGTCGAAGAGACCGCCGACGATCTTACCTGGTCCGAGCAGATGTTGCTCTTCGAGGGCGAGCGTATGGACATGGCCAACCTCCGGGCGGGGGTCGGCGGCTTCGGAATGCCGTTCGACAAGAAGGAACTCGATGTCCTCGCCAGCGTGTCGGAGGAGATCCCCGCGCCGGCCGGGGCGCCCGACGCGACAGGCGTGGCAGAGCCGCGGATCAGGCGGTACTTCCCGGAGACCCTGTGGTGGCAGCCCCAGCTCATCACCGACCGACATGGGCGGGCCACCCTGGATATCAAGATGGCCGACTCGATCACCCGCTGGAGGCTCACCTCGATGGCGTCCTCAGCCAGCGGGATGCTCGGGAGCCAGACGACCGGCATCATCGCGTTCCAGGACTTCTTCGTCGACCTCGACCTGCCGGTGAGTCTCACAGAGAAGGATATCGTCTCGATTCCGGTGGCGATCTATAACTACCTGGAAACGACTCAGGATGTCGGGCTCGAGCTCCAGCCCGATGACTGGTATGAGCTCGACGGAGATCGGACGATCCGTCTCACCCTCGATCCGAACGAGGTGACGGTCGCCTACTATAGGATCAAGGCAATGGAGATCGGACTCCACGAGATCACTGTCAAGGCCTACGGAAGCGAGATGAGCGATGCCATCGCGCGCAAGGTCGAGGTGGTGCCCGACGGGCAGGAGCAGTGGATCTCGGCGAGCGAGCGCCTGGACGCGAGGGCGGTTCAGACACTCCACATCCCGCAAGCAGCGATCGATGGCGCATCGCGCATCCTGGCGAGAATCTACCCCGGCATCTTCAGTCAGATCGTCGAGGGCCTCGATTCCATGCTCCAGGTTCCATTCGGCTGCTTCGAGCAGACCTCTTCGGTCACGTACCCCAACATACTCGTACTCCACTACATGCGCGAGACCGACCAGATCACGCCGGAGATCGAGATGAAGGCAGAGCAGTACATCAATCTGGGGTACCAGAGGCTGTTGAGTTTCGAGGTACCGGGCGGCGGATTCGAGTGGTTCGGAAACGCCCCCGCAAGCAAGATCCTCAGCGCCTATGGCCTGATGGAATTCCAGGACATGAGCGAGGTGTATGAGATCGACCAAGAAATCATCACCCGCACCAGACGCTGGCTCATCGCGCAGCAGAACGGTGATGGGTCGTGGTCGCCGGATGCGAGCTACCTCCACGCGGAGAGCTGGGGGCGTATCCAGAACTCCAACCTCCTCCCCACCGCCTATATCCTCTGGGCTCTCTTGGAGACCGACTACCAGGGGGAGGAGACATCGCGCGCTCTCTCCTATCTCCGGGCCCACCTCGACGAGGCGGAGGGCCCGTACACGCTGGCCATCGCGGCCAATGCCCTTGTCGCCGCCGATCGCAACCATGCCTCGACGCGGAAGGCCTTCGATGACCTGCTCGCCCTCGCCATTGTGGAGGGTGACGCCATGCACTGGGAGTCGGAGATCCCCTCGTTCACGCATGCGCGCGACAAGAGCGCCGATATCGAGACGACCGCCCTCGCCGCCTATGCGCTCATCCGCTACGGCAAGCGGGCGGACGCGACGTCTCAGGTCCTCAACTACCTCATCGAGAGCAAGGATCCATATGGACGCTGGTACACGACTCAGGGTACGATACTCGCCCTGAGGGCACTCCTCGCATCCCTCGGCACAACGGCAGAGAGCACCGATGCGACCGTAACGATCACTATCAATGGCGAGAAGGCGGAGACGATCGAGATCACGCCCGAGACGAGCGACGTGATGCGTCTCGTCGACCTCGGCCGCTTCACACAGGAGGGAGCAAACACGATCGAGCTCACGTTCGATGGCGAGGGAAGCGCTCTGTACGAGCTCGCCGCCAAGTACTTCGTCCCGTGGCGCCTCGTGCCGCTCCCGAGAGAAGGGTTGCTCGCGATCGACGTCGAGTATGACAAGCGCGAACTGGAAATGAACGATACCGTCGTCTCACACGTGCGCGTCGAGACCCGCCGTCCGGGGCGAGCCGAGATGGTCATCGTCGACCTCGGCATCCCGCCCGGATTCTCGGTCGAGACCGCCGACCTGACAGAACTCGTCGACAACGGGACGATCCAGAAGTACAGCCTGACCGGCCGTCAGATCATCATCTACCTGGACAAGATCGAGTCCGGCAAGCCCGTCGAGTTCGATTACCGGCTGAGGGCGACGATGCCGGTCGTCGCCAGTTCGGGCGTCTCCCGCGTCTATGAGTACTACAACACAGATGTGGAGGCGATCTCACAGCCAGTGGAGATGGTCGTAGGCGAGCATCAGGCCGAGGACAACAACGAGGGTTGATAGAAAACGGTCACTGTGCTAGAATCTCCGCACCTGACCCGGTGGTCAGGTGCGGAGCCTTTTTGCGAGACATACCTGTCGTCGCGGTCATATCCGGACAGGACCTGGATGGGCCGGACCGCCGCACACGCAGAGGACAGACTGCTCACATGGGAACGAGCGTCGCCATCATCGGCGCGGGACGGGTAGGCACGGCACTCGGAGTCCTCCTGAGCCAGGAAGGATATCGCCTGACGGGCGTCGCCGACATCGATCTGGTGCACGCTGAGGCCTGCGCCCGGCTCATCCTGAGCGAGGCGAGTGAGCAAGACCTCGCCGGGTTTGTCAGCACCGACCCGTGCCAGTTCGTGGGCGATGCCGACATCGTCTTCATCACTACTCCCGACCGCGAAATCCCCCATGTCGCCCGTCTACTGGCCGAGTGCGCGAGGGGCAAGGAACAACCGCTCCGCGCGGGCGCGACTCTCTGTCATACGAGCGGCGCCCTTCCTTCTACTATCCTCAAAGTCGAAGGCCTTGAACACGTCTCAGTCCTCTCCCTCCACCCGCTTCAGACCTTCCCTGATCGGGAGACGGCCCCGAGGCTACTCGCGGGTGCCATCTTCGTGCTCGAGGGCGATCCTGATGCGGTCGCGGTGGGAGAGCGCCTGGTGCAGGATCTAGCAGGGAGGGCGGTGACGATCGAGGCGCGCCACAAGACGATCTATCACGCCGCCGCCTGCACAGCCTCCAATTATCTGGTGACGCTCCTCCACTTGGCGGGCCGGCTCCTCAGCAGGGCAGGTGTCGATTGGGACGACGCGCTCGACATGCTCCTCCCTCTGGCACGGACCACGCTCGACAATGTCGCTTCCCTCGGCACACACAGTGCGCTCACCGGGCCCATCGAACGGGGAGACATCGCCACTCTCGAGTCCCACCTCGGCGCTCTCAGACGAGGGCCCGACCCGGACCTCCAGGCAGTCTATGCGATCCTCGGACTGTCAGCCGCAGCGCTGGCATCGGAAAAGGGAAGCATCTCTCCCGAACAACGGGGCCGCATCGAAGAGCTCCTCAGCGCTGCCCTCTCCACGTCCCTGCGCGCCACCGGGAGAGGCACGTCCGGGAAGGGCGGGCCTCCTCCTTCCGACGCCGCGGAGCCCCGAGACCCTACGTCAGAGCGCGAGGAGTGAAGCGAGTGCGTGCGCAGACGAGATGCCTCCAATGCTTCATTGACGATATCGGAGATGCCGCCCAACTCCTCATCGGCGACGAGGGCCGCAGAAGGGAGTTCATGCAGCGGGTCAGAGACTATCTGGCTGCCGAGTTCGATACCGCCCGCATACCGTCACATTTCATCACCCATCTCCACCGGCTGCTCAAGCGCGAGACAGGCATCGAGGTCCCGTTCGCAGACCGCCGACGACGAGCGAATGAGGCCGGGATGAACCTCGCCCGCGAGATCGCCCGCCGTTCGCAGGACCTCGAGCCCGAAGAACGCCTCGCCTTCCTCATCCGCTGGGCGACAGCGGCCAACGCCCTCGATTTCAGGACCGCGGGAGCAGGATATCGGTTCGACATAAGCGAGCTGGCCGCACGACTCGAGAGCACGTTTGCCGAGACGCCAGCGGCCGACGATACCGACCAAGTTCTCGACGCTCTCGACGCGGCATCCTCGGTGCTGTACATACTCGACAATGTGGGAGAGATCGCGCTCGATCTCCTCCTCATCGAGGAGCTCGGCCGGCGCGGCACACGCGTTACAGCCGGAGTTCGAGGGGGGCCGATCACCAGCGACGTGACCATCGAAGATGCCCGCGCCGTCGGCCTTCAGAACCTGGCCGATGAGCTCATTCTCACCGGTCCCGACACACTCGGCATCTCACTCGAGGAGATGTCGGACGAATTGATCCAAGCTCTTGAAACTCATGATGTTACACTCTCGAAGGGGCAGGCCAACTACTACGCGTTCTCCGAGAGCCGGCCCGACCTGCCCGCTGGCCGGACGGTGTGCCTGTTCACGACGAAATGCGAGGTGGTGGGCGAGCAGTTCGGGGTGAGGGATAAGTCTAGTATTATCAAGCTGTTATAGAACAACGCAACATATCGCTCACAAATCCGTAATATGAACTGGACCGCCTATGAGGGTGATCATTGGAACAGACTGACGCGGAATTGGTGAACGCCGCCCGGGGCGGCGACGAGCAGGCGATCCGAGACCTCCTGGGGAGGTACAGAACAGCGGTCTTCAATCTCGCCTTTCGCATTTTGAGGAACGAAGAAGATGCCACCGACGCTGCCCAAGAGACATTCATCAGAGTGTTCCGTGCGCTCGACCGGTTCGACGAGAGCCAGCGATTCAAGCCGTGGATATTACGCATCGCTTCCAACTACTGTATCGACCAGATTCGCAAACGTGATTGGAGAACAGTCTCGTTCGACACGCCGATCGAGACCGAAGATGGCACGCTCGAGATGGAGTTAGCAGGCCCGGGACCTCAGCCGGACGAGGTGCTGGAGAGGAAGGAGCAACGGATGGTCATCGAACAAGCGATCGACTCTCTGCCGCCAGACTATCGCATGGCCATCGTGCTCCGGCACACAGAAGGTCTCTCCTACGAAGAGATCGCCGACGTCCTGGGTGTGCCGCTGGGAACGGTGAAAGCGAGAATACATCGAGCGCGCTCCGCGCTCCAGAAGAAGCTCGCTCCGTTTCTCGAGAGTCACCTGTAAGGTGCGTCTAACCGGCCGTACCTGGCAGGCCAGAGGAGCTTGACCATGCTCGATCAGTCCTTCAGCTGCAACGACATCGATGATCTAATGCAGAGCTATGCGGACGATGAACTCACCTCTGACGTCCGGACGCTCTTCGAGGAACACGTCGGATCCTGTTCCCGCTGTCGTGCCGCAGTCAGAGTCATGGAAGAGACTATCACCCTCATCGAGCAGCTCCAGCCGGTCTCTCCTCCCCCTCACTTCGACGACTCCATCCTCGCCTCTCTTGGATTCAAGCACCGTCGCATTCCGATACTCACCCTGCTCCCTTCCAGAGCAACGGGCTGGCGGCTGGCGTGGGCCGCTCTCGTCCTCGCCCTCATCTCCGCCCCATTCTGGATGGCCTCGTATGCCCTGGGAGGGCGGGTGCGCGGAAGCGCCTTAGTCCTGCGAGAGGTGCCCAAATGGCTCGGCGGGGCGGTAAGCGCACTTGGCGCCGTCCCGACCGGCATCGTCAGATGGTATCATCTGCTCGGCTTCGACAACCTGTCGCACTATCTGATCCAAGGTACACACACGGTGGCAAAGGCAATGTTCCTGGCTGTAACGAGCGTCAGTCCGCTCGTCCCGCTTGTAGCACTGATCGTCGCTCTGTTATCCACGCTGTTGCTACTTCGATCATTGGGAACTCTCACCGTCCACCCGAGGAGGATCGACAATGGAACGTCAATTATCGGCTAGCCCGGCACGACTCAAAGCGAGAGGGCCGCTGGCTCCCAACCGTTCTGTCTCTCTCTGTATCACGTTGATCGCCGTCGCTGCGCTCTCCTTTCTGTTGCTGCCAGGCTCGTCCGCCGAGGCAGAGGGATGGCAGACAGCCCTGAAGACCGCTCTCGAGACCGTCCAGACCACTGTCGAGAGCACTGTCGAGAGCAGTGTCGAGAGAAGTGTCGAAGGGGCCTCAGTCGAGATGGTGATAGAAGGTGAGGAGGCCGGCACCCTGCGTATGACGGCGAAGGTAGAGCCGCATCGGCGGTACGAAAATGTCGTCAACACGGGCACACCCGTTACGGTTGAGGAAGACGAAGTCGTGGAAGGTGACGTTGTCAACATCGGGGGACCCATTACCGTGCGGGGTCTGGTCGAAGGAGACGTCGTCGCCATAGGCGGGAACATAACCGTCTCCGGCGCCGTCGAAGGAGATGCTGTCAGTGTCGGCGGCAACATTTTCCTCGAGGGCGACGCCTGCATATGCGGAGACGGCGTCAGCGTGGGCGGCCGAGTCACCTTGTCTCCTGAGAGCGAAATCCGCGGAGAGCGGGTACAGATTTCCGTCGGCGGACTCGACAAGCTCTTCCCCGGCGCCATCGGGATCGCGATGAATCCGTTCCTCCAGCGCACACTCATGGCCTTCGCCAAAGTCTTCCGGATCATCGTCCTCATCATCCTCGCCCTTCTCGTGGCCGCCATCTTCACCAAACAGACCGAAGTCGCCGCAGATGCTGTCAAGCAGCAGTTCTGGAAGATGCTCCTCGTCGGATTCCTTGGTGAGCTCATCATCGTTCCGCTACTTATCCTTCTCGCCGTGATCATCATCGGGATCCCGTTGATACCTGTCGCAATGATCCTGATCGCGGCCGCATTCGTCCTCGGATACGTTGCTGTCGCCTGCGTCGTCGGCAGAATCACCTGGGAGCGCCTCTCAACGGAGCTCACGTCTCCCATCGCGGCCGCAGTGGTCGGGATCGTCGTCATCGAGCTCGTCTCTCTGCTCGGAAGGCTCATCAGCATCGGGCCTGGCCCGCTCGTACTGCTCGGCACGCTCGTATCAATAGTCGGCTTCGTCATCGCCTGGGCTGCCTGGACAACGGGGTTCGGAGCCGCCATCATGACGCGGTTCGGCACGAAGCCCCTTCAATTGGCTCCGGCGCCTGCACTGACAGCCGCCTCGTTCTCACCACCTACCTCACCACCTGATGAGACACAAACCGGGTCTGTATAATCTCGGTAGACTTCTGTAACCAGCGCGGCCGTCCGGGACCTTCCCTCCCGGGCGGCCGCCTTGAACAGTCCATCGACACGTCCGGCTGGCTGAATTGTTTGAGTCCACGCGTCTTGCCCGCACCTGTTGTCTGCTATCACGGAGGGAGGATACTCAGATGACGAAGAGAACCGCGACGGGGACTACCGTTCTGTTTGGTGCGGCGATCCTGGCCGCTCTTACGGCAGGGTGCTATGTCTCGATCAATGTCGATGAGGCGAACCAGATACCCGCAGCCCGGGGAAAGCTCGAGGGATCGTGCGAGCGCGTTTACGAGACTGCGGTGCCGCTCGAGGAGCAGAGACTCGTCTCGCTTACGATCGTAGACGGCCAGATAGACGTTGAATCCTGGGATCGCCCCGAGCTCCGGGTGACCGCGACGAAGACCGTCAGGGCCGAGACCGATCAACAGGCGGAGAAGATATGTCGTGCAATAGAGATCGATGTGGCGGAGACTGAGGACGGTGTGCAGATCGTGACCACCATGCCCCGAGAGTCGTCGAAGAACTCCCGGATCTCGGTCTCGTTTCTCTTGCTCGTGCCGCCGGCAACAGATCTCGAACTCGCGACAACGAACGGCAGTATCGCCGTCCGAGAGGTTGTTGGGCGCCACGACATCGCCGCGGTGAACGGATCGGCCCAGCTTACGGACGTCGGCGGCGATGTCGAGGTCGCCACTGTGAACGGCAACATCTGCACTGTCTTCCAGTACATCGACCTCAGCCGGGACGACATCACTCTTGAATCGGTCAACGGTGAGATCATCGTGGAACTCACCGAAGATGCATCGGTGAAAATCGATGCGACAGCGGCAAACGGTTCTATCTCCTCCGCATTTGATCTCATCGACGAGGAATTCGACAAAACCTACGGGCATACGCGACTTCGTGGTCATCTCGGGGAGGGAGAAGGCACGCTTGAGATCAGTGTCACGAATGGTTCCATCCATATCGAATAGCGACGGCCGACCCAACTCCTCCGCATAGACCCAACGTGGATCTACGTTATGGTGCGGGTAGGTGGTGCAGCGGGACCGACACTCGATCCCATGGCTGCCGTGAGGTCGCACCATAGCCAGATCCGATACATATTCAATGAGGAGTCGAGTGCCGATCCCGGTCGGGCGGGCGTGAGACCCGAGGCAGCCCCGGGCACGGGATGCAGCGGGGTCGATACGGTGCCCATGCCAGCCGCGCGTGCCAGCCAGACCTCGATCCGAGATAAATCCTAAAATCGATCGGGTGCCGACCGCGGGCAGATCGACATGAGATCCGATGACAGCTCCGGGTACGGGATGCAGCGGGGTCGATACGGTGCCCATGCCAGCCGCGCGTGCCAGCCAGACCTCGATCCGAGATAGATCCAAGAGCTGACCGGACGTTGCGGCTATCCTCCCCGACGGAATGTGCTAGTAGTGAAACATGTCTTACGTATGTTCACAGCCTGCAGATCAACGGAGCCATCGGTATGCATCGTCAGCGAACGTGAGACAGTTGAGAATGGAACAGTTTTGAGGGGGACGAGAAGATTTCTCCTTTTCGGCTCGGCCCAGGGGTAGTAGAATCCCCGAGGGAAAGGAGCCGATTATGTATCTTCACAGCCTGCAGGCCAACGGAGCCATGGGAATACCACCAAGGAGGCGAGCAATGGGAACAACCATTGGGCGAGGTCCTGGCCGTCCCCCGGTAATCGCCCGGCGGCGCCGATGCGATACCCGACGAGTGCAACAGATATGTCTGCTTGCACTCATACCTGCGATGATCTGTGCGAGCCAAGCCTGCGCGAACTCTCACGCCGAGGAACTCGCAGACATGCCCGGCTTCGACATTCTGGCGAGCGATCCATTCACCGGCTCGGTAGCTGTCTCCGATGATGCTCTCGCCACACTCATCAACCCCGCAGCGCTCGGCATGGCTCGTGCATTCAACGGCTACTTCTTCCACGCGAATTCAGACTCCAGCTTCGACGGGGACAATGGGCTCCTCCTTTCCGCCGACAAGCTCGGATTCGGCGCCGAGTGGAGGCGCTTCTCCTCCGTTCCCAAGTACAACCGATACACATTCGCCTATGGAGGGGAGGTCTGGTCCGGCATCTACCTGGGCACTTCGTACTCGTGGATATCGTCGAGCGATGCCGAATTCGACCGCCTCTCCTTCTGGGACGCAGGAATCATGCTGCGCCCCTCCCGTCTCTTCTCGGCAGGGGCGGTGGCGCACAGTCTCAACGAACCCCATTTCCGCGACGAGCGCGTCGACCGAAGCTATCGCTACGGCGTGGCGGTCCGTCCCTGGACCAACCGCCTTACGCTGTACGCGGACGGGGTGTATGACGAAGACAGCAACCTCGACCGCGAGCGGGACTTCATCTTCGGGGCCGAGGCCGAACCGCTCGATGGCCTGGTTCTGCGCGCGGCCCTCGACGACGAGGGACGGGCAGGCGCCGGATTCGAGATCGGCCTGCCTCACATCGGTGCGGGCAACTTTAATCACTTCGATGAAGACCAGAAGTATCAGGGCGGCACGACCTATCTCCGGTTCGGCGAAGAGCGTCGACGCACGGTTCTCCACGGAAGAAACCGCTTTCTGGAACTGACCTTGACGGGAGAGATCCTCGAGGAGCGCCGCGGCTTCAGTCTGGCGGGGAGCGGCCGCCATACGACGGCCGAGTTCCTCGATCTCATTCATGAGGCGGCGGAGGATCCTGCGATCGAGGGTATCCTGCTTCGTCCTGAAGGCATCGGAGCCGGCTGGGCAACGCTGGAAGAGCTCCGCCATGCGCTCGCGGACTTCAGGGCGCGGGGCAAGCTGGTCGTCTGCTACGTGGAAACTTCGTCCATGAAGCCGTACTACCTTGCATCCGGAGCCGACTACATCATCCTCAACCCTGACGGGTATGTTCTCCTGTTCGGCCTCCGCATCGAACGGGCCTATCTGAAGGGCACGCTCGCGAAGCTCGGCGTGGACGTAGACCTGGCGAGGGTTGGTCGGTACAAGAGCGCAGCAGAGATGGTGACCCGGGACTCCATGTCCGACGAGGCCCGGGAGATGGCCAACTGGATTCTCGATGACCTGTATGACCATCTCGTGGCCGACATGGCAGACGGGCGGAACCTCTCCGCACAGGAGGTGAGGGCGCTCATCGACCAGGGGCTGTTCCTTGCTTCTGACGCCTACGAAGACGGACTCGCCGATACCCTCGCATACGAGGACGAGATAGAGGATATCGTCGAGATGCTCCACGGACGGGGTTACTCGAGGGCGAGGCCCGATGAACTGATGGCGGACAGATACCAGTATGATTGGACCAGGCCGCCGAAGATAGCCGTCATCTATGCCACCGGGTACATAACATCGGGGAAGAGCTCCACCGACTTCTTCACAGGCACGAAGACCATGGGTTCGGAGACGATGGCCAGGGCGATCAGGAAGGCGAGGGAGGATAGTTCCATCAAGGCGATCGTCTTCCGCATCGACAGCGGAGGGGGCTCGGGTCTCGCCTCGGACGTGATATGGCGGGAGGTCTCGCTCACCAGGGGCGAAAAGCCATTCATCGTCTCCATGTCCGATGTCGCCGGTTCAGGCGGGTACCATATCGCCTGTGCCGCGGACAGGATCGTGGTCGACGGCAACACCATCACCGGCTCGATCGGCGTCATCTCCGGAAAGCCGACAATGAAAGGTCTGTACAACAAGCTCGGCATCACGAAGGACACCGAGCACAGGGGAAAACATGCCCTGGCGGCTTCTGACTACTATCGGTTCACTGAGGAAGAAATGGAACTCCTCGACGGGATAACACGAAGGTCGTACTGGAGTTTCGTCGAAAAGGTGGCCGCGGGGAGGGGCATGACACCCGCACAGGTAGACTCGATCGGCGAAGGACGCGTCTTCACGGGGCGGCAGGCGGTGGACAACGGTCTTGCCGACGAGCTGGGCGGCCTGGACCGGGCGATCGCGATCGCCAAACAGCGGGCTGGCGTGCCTGCGGATGCCCAGATCCAGATCGTCACGTTCCCGAAGACGAGGTTCCCGTTCTTCCTCGGATGGACGGAGTCGTTTCTTTCGAACACCGCGGGCTCGCTGCCGATTTCGCTGTTAGGGGAGACAGCTGCCGCGGAGGCGATAGACCTTCTCGAACTGTTTGATGACGAGCCCTATCTCTATCTCATGCCCTACTCACTCGAACCAGAGTAGGCTTGCCGTAGTTCTCCCGCAGACCTGCGCGGCTCGGGGGACGTTCTGACCTGCGAACGGCTCCCGGGACCCGTGCTGACTTGACTCACGGATCATATTCTCCATGAACGACGCCCGCGATCATCGCACGCGGGCGTCGCACATGTACCGAGTCAGACCTGATCACTCTGCGAACCCACAAACGAGTCCCCCGAGAACCTCCCCATCCCCCATTTCAATTGACAGAGCACGATCTCTCTGGCAGAATCGGATTCGTTAAATGGGTACTGCATGGCAACAACGGCACCAGTTCGATATAGTACCTGCCGTGCCGCTCCACTCACAGACGGAGGTGAGCAGCGTATGGCCAGAAGCACGACATTCATCATCCTGATACTCCTGGCCGTCGGCGTAGTGCTGTGGGTTACGATCTCCCTTACAAGCGAACGGAGCAGGAAGGAACAGATCATGCATGCTGAGTCGGAACGCCCATCGGCGCATCCGATTGCCAGTCTCGATATGGTGATCGTCTACGACAATAATCCCCATAGAGAAGACCTCGAGCCAGCCTGGGGGTTCGCCTGTCTCGTACGGGGTAGCGAGAAGACGATCCTCTTCGATACCGGCGGGGACGGTTCTATTTTGCTGGCGAACATGAAGGAGCTGGGTATCGATCCAGACGAGATAGAAGTGGTCGTCCTCTCCCACATTCACGAAGATCACACCGGAGGCCTGCGTGCGCTGCTGGACGAAAAGAGCGGGATGACCGTCTATTCGCTCGCCTCGTTTCCCCGACGCTTCAAGGCCGACGTAGAGACACGTGGTGCGTCGATAGTCGAGCTCGATCGCCACGCGAAGATCTGCGAGAACGTCTATTCAACTGGAGAGCTCGGAACGCGGGTCAAAGAACAAGCGCTCATCATGCATACAGCACGAGGCCTGATAGTCATGACCGGCTGCGCACACCCTGGGATAGTACACGTTGTAGAGCGTGCTAAGGATCTGATCGGAGAGGACGTCCTGCTAGTTATAGGAGGCTTCCATCTCGGGCCCGCGAGCAGCGCCGAGATAGAGGGAATCGTAGCGAGCATGAGGGAGCTCGGCGTCAGGTATATCGCGCCATGCCACTGTTCAGGTGATGCCGCACGAGAATTGTTCCACGACGAATATGAAAAGAACTACATTGAGGTGGGCGTGGGGAGTATCATTACTATGGAAGATCTGTCGTAGTACTGCTCTCCTCGTCTCCGCGCTCCGCACTCAAGTCCGTCGCTCTCCGCTGACGACTGACTGAAGTCATCTCGTGGAGCCGAGTCACATATGCGGTACCGGGTCATCGGGAACTCACTCGCCGTCAATTCCCGTTACGGCAAAAGGATGCCATGTCTTCCTCGCAGGCCTCGCCCATGAACGTCATCCATCTCGAGAGAAAACAGATACTGGAACCGTGCACGCTCCAGATGTTCAACTACCAGATCGACCCCTACGTCGGGTGCGAACACCGGTGTCTGTACTGCTATACCCAGAATCAGTGTGAAGTAGACTGGGAATACGAGGTCGGAGTAGATCCCACCCTGCCCGAACGACTGGAGAAGGAACTCGCCCCGCTTGCCTCCCAGACCATCTATGTAGGGATGAATACGGACCCCTACCAGCCACTCGAAGAGAGACACGGACAGACTAGAGCCATTCTCGAATCGCTGTGTGCTCGCGGCTTCTCGGCCTGCATCCTCACCAAGTCATCTCTCGTAACACGAGACATCGATCTACTGAGAACGATGCCGGATGCCTCCGCCGGCATCTCCATTGCCCTCCAGGCTGATTCTACGAGGAGGCTCTTCGAGCCGCACGCGATCCCCAACAGGGATAGAATAGAGGCACTGGCAGAACTGCATGAGTCCGGTATTGAGACATATGTACTCATAACTCCGGTGATGCCTTTCCTGACCGGAGTGACAGATTTGATCGATGAAGTCCGTGCCCACGCAGATACGATCTGGATCTACCGATTAGAGATCCGATCCGAAGAAGACCGCAATTGGCAAAAGATAAGGGGCATTCTCGAGCAACACTTCCCGAGGATCATGCTTGAGTTCAGGGAAATCGTCTTCCGCGTAGACCATAGGTACTGGCAGGACCTTCGTCGTGAACTGGAGATCCTCTCGCAGGGAGAAGATACCCGCCTGGAAATACACGTCTAGGTAGGCTCACCGACCCCGGTGTCCGACGCTCTCCGATCACGCCGAGTGAACGGAAAACGCGTGCGCCCGGACTTCCCGATGGAGTTGACCAAACGGTCCAGTCGTGCTATGCTCTGCGCTCAGCACGTGCTGGACGCTCTTATTTCGCCTGCGACTGGTGAATCGCTCAGCATCAACGATCCCGGCGGACCTGGGTAGGTTCTAAGGGCTATCCGTCCTACCTCGGGACAGGCTCAGGTTCTGGAGCGTAACGTGGACTCCTGCAGGACTGACCAGCTGAGGTTCAACCCGCAACCTTGTGAACCTACCAGCGTCCTTGGTCCGTGACGTCCCTGGTCGGTGAAACCGGTAACCTTCTGAACCTACCAACGTCCCCGGCGGAGGAGGGTGCGGTGAGGCGATTCTGGCTGACACTCGGGCGAGTTGTGGGTCTGCTCGCGGTAGTGTACGCTCCCACATTCCTGATTGTGTCGGCGATTACCGTTGTCAGGGCTGGTGGGAGGGAACCTCCCGGACCTGGGGCCACCGCCCCTCTCGTCATCACCATCAGCCTGGGAATCGCCCTGATCCTCATGGCGACGGTCGGCCGCAGGAGGTTCGGCTCCTTCGGGTTTCGCCCCGCCGGCCTGAGGGCCCTCTGGTGGAGCCTGGGGCTGGGTCTCGTGCTGGGAAGTCTCCTGGCGTGGGCCGCCACAACATTGGGGATAGAGTTCTCCTATGGACAGGGGCTCACCGCGTGGCAGATCATCGTACTCTTCTGGATAGGGGCACCCGTACAGGAGGAAGTGATCTTCAGGGGATTGCTCCAGGGGACAGCAGAACTCGGCCTTTCAGGTCTGATACCGATCGGACGGTGGAAGCTCTCCGGTGCCGCTCTCCTCTCCGCGGTCCTTTTCGCCCTGGTTCACCTGGCGTTGCTCTCCGTTGGCGCATCCGCTGGAGCGGCCGGATTCATTGCCGCCAGCGCACTGATTCTCGGGTTGGCGGCGGGACAGCTGCGCTGGATGACCGGAAGCCTTGTACCATGCATTCTCATCCACGCGCTCTTCAACGTGACTGGAACCGTATTCGATTGGTTTATCCGACTGCAATAGATGACGCAACACCCCGAGCCCACTGCCCCCGACGAGCCAGACGATGCTCGATTCCTGGTTGCCCCCTGGCTCGTCTCTCTTCCTCGTTCCAGACGGGTATTCCCTATCGTGCATGCCGAAAAAGGAATGAAGCACGATCCCGAGGGGCAGCATCGGACACCACTATGAATGGCCCGATGGTGAGCCTCATGAGAGCGACATGAATAAGAATGGATACTACACGGAGACACTCGCCGCAGAGCGGCTGATGCAGTGCTATGCGATCGCGCCTCCCCGTGTCCGGCAGTACCTGAAGGCAGAGGTGGACCATGTTCTATGCAGGATCGACCTCCAGGATCTGGTCCTGGAACTCGGATGCGGGTACGGACGAATCCTCCCGCGGCTCGCACAGAAGGCACATCGGGTCATCGGCATCGACACATCTTCTCCCAGCCTCGTTCTTGCCCGACAACTGCTCACGGGAATCCCCAATATCAGCCTCCTGGCCATGAATGCCGCCATGCTCGCGTTTCCTGATATGGGGTTCGACAAAGTTGTCTGTATCCAGAACGGAATATCGGCATTCCACGTGGATCAGCGAGCCCTCATCCGGGAGAGCATTCGTGTGACAAAGCCCGGGGGGAAGGTCCTCCTCTCCAGCTACTCAGACAAGTTCTGGGAAGATCGTCTGGAATGGTTCGAGCTGCAGTCGAAGGCAGGACTTCTGGGAGAGATCGACCCCGAAATGACAGGCGACGGTGTCATCGTCTGTAAGGATGGGTTTGTGGCGACGACCGTACGCCCGGACGACTTCCTGGCTCTCGCCGCTGGATCAGACGTCACGACAGAGATCGTCGAAGTGGACGAGTCGAGCATCTTCTGCGAGATCACTCCGCTGCGCCGTTGACGCCTTCTCTGGTGCTGACACTCGAACAGAGACCCCCATTGACACAGGCGGAGAGACGCGGTAAGATCGGGTCACTTAGCAGCACTGAGTACCCTGGCTTCGCCTCCCGGAAAGCTCAACGCTGATTGAGCCCACGGATCGAGTGCTGTACTATCGATCAGAAGGCAGGCCAGGGTTAGTTTCAGAGAGGAGGCACCGGAAATGAGACAGAGGACGGATATGCGACGAGAGGGAGCCAGGGCACGAGTCGGCTGGTATGTTCTTCTCTCACACCTCGCGCTCTGTGTACCATGCATGTACTCTCTCACCGGGGTCGAGGCGCGCACGTGGCTCGTCCCCGACGAGGTCCCCACCATTACTGAGGCCGTCCAGGACTCCGCAGCATATGCCGACACCGTGCTCGTGGCCGCGGGGACCTATGATCCCGGGTCAGGAGAGGTCTTCCCCATCACCATGGCGGACGGTGTGGTGTTGACGAGTGAGGCCGGGGCAGCGCTCACCATCATCGACGCCGCCGGGACGGACAGGCTGCTCGAATGCCAGGATCTGGACAGCACCACGGTTCTGTCTGGTTTCACGATCACAGGCGGGTCGTCACCGACAGACGGGGGCGGAATCTACTGTAACAACTCGGACATCCGGATACAGGACAACATCATCGTGGAGAATGCCGCCACAGGTCTATCCGGATGCGGGGGTGGGATCTACTGCTACGGAGCGACACCCGAGATCATCGGAAACCAGGTCCTCCGGAACACCGCTCTTAACTGGTGCGGCGGAGGGATCTACTGCAACAACACCTCGGCTCTCATTGAGGACAACGGGGTCGCCCACAACACCGCCAGATATGGGGGCGGAGTCTTCAACGAGGCTGCATCACCGGTCATCACGTCCAACATCGTCGACGGCAATCATGCTCTGGAGACGGGGGGTGGGCTCGACTGCTACAGCGGCTCATCACCGACGCTCACGGCAAACGTCGTCATCAACAACTCCGCCGTTCTGAACGGAGCGGGAATCGCGTGCTGCTTCAGCTCTTCGCCCACAGTCTCCTTCAACACGGTAGCGGGGAATGTCGCCGGGTACGGAGGAGGAGTGAGGCCGCTCGGCGGTTCCTCGCCGACAGTCATCGCGAACTGCATAGTAGACAACGTCGATGGGATCTTTCTCACTGCGGACTCGGGGCCGGTCACGGCCACCGACAACAACCTCTACTGCAATACCTACCAGATCGACGGGTATGAGGTCATCAACAACACCGCGTTCACACTCGATCTCACTAACAACTACTGGTGGGTCACCGACTCAACGGAAATAGACTCTCTCACCTATGGCCCCGGCATCTTCGTTCCGTTCCGAGGGGTGCCGAACGCCTTCGCTCCTGGTGAGCCTTCTGCCGCGACCTCGGTTACTGTCATGGACGACAGCACCTACACGGAACCACTCACCGGAAGCCTCTGGCCCGGTGCCACCCTGTACATACAACTGGAGGGAGATGATTGGAATCCCTCGTATATCGATCCCGCCCTGGTCATCATCACCAGCGGCCCGGATCCCTACGGGATCGGGGTGGCTCTCATCGAGACCGGCACATCAACGGGCCTGTACCGTGGTACAGCGGAGATCCAGGCCTCGAGTGACGACGCGAATAACCAGATCGGAACCGGCCCCCTCGATACCCTCCTCATACGCGCCTTCGTCGATCCCGCAGTGTGCGACACCGTTACCATCGTATCGATCGGGGTTGGCGACGACGATGTGGCCGATCTTCAGGAGATCGAGGAGGTCTGCTACCTGCACCAGAATCACCCCAATCCGTTCGGCGGCGCCACCCGGATCACCTATCGGGTCGGCGAGGCTGTTCACACGAGGCTCGAGATCTACAACATCTCCGGCCAACTCGTCCGAACGCTCATCGACGAACCGGTGTCGTCGGGCGTCCACTCGATCCAGTGGGATGGACGAAATAGCAATGGAGACGCCGTCCGGAGCGGCATCTACTTCTACCGCCTCCAGGCAGGCGCTTCCAGCGACTCGAGGAAGATGATCATTCTGAGATAGTATCATATGACCCTATGAGGCAGCAGATCGAGGCTTTTCCGGCAGTTTCATCATGACTTCCATCAGAAAGGGTCCGCTTTTGACAGTGACCTAACATGCGAGATATCTCTCATCGGTCGAATGATACGAACCTACGATAGTATCACATGACCCTATGAGGCAGCAGATCGAGCCCACCGCGGCAGCCTGATCATGACCTCTGTGAGAAATGGTCCACTTCAAGGGGGCCGCGTTCGGCATTGAGCCAGCACACGACATTGGTCTCGTGCGGTCAAAGGATCTGAACATAGGATAGATTGTGCAGGCCGAGAGCCCGGAAACGCACTCCCCGTCAGGGGCGCGCGCAGAGGCGCGGCTCACTGGGCTGCCGATTCTCGTATGAGCGCGAGAACCGGGGAGACAGGATTCTGATCAGTGGCCAGGCCCGGAGGTCCGCAAGCCGCTCGATCGGCCCCGAACAGTGAAGCGACGAAATGGGATCTATCGAAATCCGCAACATGGACCCCGCCACTGAATACTTCGTCGGGACCTGCACGCACGTCGGCGACGACCCCCAGGCCATGACCAGAGATGAGATCGACGTCTCCTCACCCAGGCGCATCGCCTGGCTGCGGAAGATGTCTCGGCAGGGAGCCCGCACGAAAGTCGCCACGATCGAGGGTGAGCCCGTCGGGTTCATTCACGTCATCCCCATAGAGATCTGTCCATGGGGGCCTCTGGGCAGGGACCTGCTCGTCATTCCCTGCCTGGTTTCCTTGAGCAACACAAAGGGAAGAGGAGTCGGGAAAGCACTTGTCGCAACGGCTGAAGAGGAGGCCCGCCACCGGGAGAAGAAGGGAATCGTCACGGTCGCTTATTACCACGATTGTTGGTTCATGCCGGCCCCCTTTTTCGAGGAGTGCGGCTTCTCGCTAGCATCACGTAGGGAGGGAACCGCCCTCCTGTGGAAGTTGTTCGATCAATCTGCAGAGGCTCCACGCCTTCTGGAGCGCGACTACCGGTATACCCCTGTGCCGGGCAAGGTTGTCGTCGACCTCTTCTGGAACACCTTCTGCCCCACCAGCTCGATAGAGGCCCGGCGGGTCCGGAAGGTCGTGGAAGAATTCGGGGAATCGGTCGTACTCAATGAGTACTGCGCTGACGATAGGGAAATCCTCCTCCTGCATCAACTGCCGCGGGGGATCTTCGTAAACGGGCGTGAAATATGGTGGGGGCACGAAGCTCCTGAGGAGGGCATTCGGAAGGCCATCTTGGAGGCCTCCAGCAGAGCTTAGTCGCGCCACGCGAGGAGGTCGGTGATCGTCTACAGAGATGCGCCCGAGGATCACCCCACACACTTCCCCAGTGATCACATTAAGATCCCGACGTACTACAACACCCAATTCACTCAACGGGAAGGCCGGGTACACGCTGGCACGGGCACGACGCACTGCCCTGCCCGGGATCGACTATGATACCTCGCCTCGACACCAATGCGCAACCTGATCTGCGGGGCCATCTCCCGATATCCTTTGAGGATACTTCCGCGAGAGTACCAGGGCGCGGGTGCGAAGACGGCGTCCACGCAGCCCGGACGCGCTTCCTCGACCGTTGACAGCTGCGTCCTCGACATCCTATACTCTCTGGCCTGAGCGTAGCTCAGATAGACACGCGCGATTGAAATCTCAAATGGAGGAGAGACAGTCAATGAATGTACGGCTTCTGTGTGGCCTCATGGCCCTTCCGCTTCTTGTCCAGATCGGTCATGCCGAGACCGTGACCCTGGAGGAGTTCCTCGAGAACATTCAACAGACGCACCCCCTGTTTGCCAGGGAGGCCCTGTCACCCGAAATCCAGATGAGAGCGCGGGAGCGATTTCTCGGTGCCGAGGACTGGATTGTCAGCTCATCTCCGTTCTATGCCTACCAGAAGCCCCTCAGCACGAGCGCGTTCAGCCCGGAGCGGATCAACATGATCGGCGGCGAACTCGGGATCGAGAGGGCGTTCTGGAACACGGGAGGACGACTTTCGCTGTCCTGGTCGTCTGACTACACCGATCAGAAGATCCCGGAAATTGTCATTCCCCTGGGTCCCTCTACCGTTCTCGAGATCCCCACCGGCACAGCGGAATTCTATCAGAACAAGGTGTATCTCACTTACTCCCAGCCGCTCCTCCAGAACTTCAGAGGGAAACTCGACCGCCTCTATTATGAATTGGGGGAATACGACGTAGCCTCCGCCGAGACGGAGGCGCTCGAAACCGAAGAAGGATTCCTTTTCGACGTCGCAGCGCGATTCCTCGACTGGGTTCTTCTCTCCGAACAGAGCCGGATCGCCGCAGAGCGCCTCCGCCTGGCGAATGAGCAGCTCGAGCAGACCACGCGAATGAGGCGGGCAAACCTGGTCGACCAGGTGGACGTATTGCGAGCCGAGGACGCTGTCAGGATTGCAGAGCAGACCCTCGTGCTGATCGAGTCCCAATTCAAGGCAAAACGGGCGGAGTTGGCAGTTCTGTCTCAATCAGAAGGACTGTACGAGCGCAGTCCTGAGTTCGATCTGTACAGACTGGAGACGCCGCCACCAGTCGACGAGGCGATCTCGCGATTGAAAGAGCACTCAAGAATTCTACAGATCCTCTCCATCCGGCGGGAGCAACTCTCCTCTCTCCTCGACGGCTTCGCCGAGACCACTCGTCCACAGCTACTCCTCAATGTCGCCGCAGGACTTCAGGGCGGCGATGAAGATTTCGACCAGTCTCTCGAGCTCGATAAGCCGGATCTATCCGTCTCGCTCGGCTTCTCCTATCCATTGGGGAATCGGGCTGCCGGCTCAGATGTCGCGAAGACGAAACTCGAGTATAGACAGTTGGAGAAGGAGATCGAAACCGTAGCGCTGGACCTCGAGGCCAGCGTGAGAAATCTCCTGATCCAGATCCATGAGCTGGAGAAAGTTCTCGCATTGAACCAGGAACAGATCCAGTCGGCGCAGGCCAAGACCGCCGAAGAGCAACGCCTGTACAATCAGGGACGCGGCCAGCTCACATTCGTCATTCAGAGTCGGGACAATGAGCAGTTGGCAAAGTTGACCTATGCCCAGAATGCGGCGACATATCATCAACTGATGCTCACGTACCGTGCGCTAATGGACGAACTCCTCCCCGCGGGACAAGAGGGAGCGAGCTAGCAGCGGATCGCGCAGCTGCAGGATCTTTCACGAGACCGACCATCAGCACCGACCCGGAGCAAAAGAGCCATGAGACCATTCTTCAAATTCTTTGCTGAACGCCACCTTCTGGCGATGCTCATCACCCTCATGATCGTCATGCTCGGAGTGAACTCATACCTCCGGATCAGGCGGGAGATGTTCCCCAAAGTAGACTTGGGCTTCGTATTCATCTCAACTCGCTACCCTGGCGCCTCCCCCGAGGATGTGGAGCTGAACGTCACAAATAAGATCGAAGCAGAGCTGGAGGCCGTCACAGGTATCGATCGGATTACCTCCTATTCGATGGAAAACGTATCAGTCATCACGATCGTCCTCGATCCCGACGAGAGAGATCAGGACAAGATAAAAAGTGAAATCCGCGAGGCAGTCGCACGTGTTACGGATCTGCCCGACGACGTGACGGAATCGCCCTACGTAATCGAGATCACATCCGCAATATTCCCCGTGATCGAAGTGGGCCTGATGGGAGACATCCCCTACGAGGAACTGCGAGAGATCGCGCGGCTATTCGAGAAGAAGCTCGAGACCCTCGACGGCGTATCGCATGTCGACAAGTACGGTTATCTGGCTAGAGAAGTCGAGATCGAGGTCTACCCTGAGGCAATTCGTAAATATCAGATCCCGCTCCGGGAGATCATTGCTGCAATTCAGGCGCGCAATATCCGTGCCACCGGTGGATCCTTCGAATCCTATACCAGCGAGAAGAACGTCGTCACCCTGGCCCAGTTCGAGGATCCCCTCGAGGTGGGCGATGTGATCGTTCGCTCAACCTTCGAGGGTCCTCAGATCAGAGTGAAGGACCTCGCAATTGTAAAGAGTGAATTCGAGGATGCAAGGATACTATCTCGCGTCAACGGGAAATCCGCTATCTCCTTCATCGTCAGCAAGAAGGAGACGGCCGATATCATCAGAACGGTCGATGCGGTCAAACAGCTGGTGGAGCAGGAGCGCCCCCACTTCCCAGAAGGAGTGGATATTTCATATTCCGACGATTTCTCTCGATACGTTCGAAATCGATTCCAGGTCGTCCGCGTCAACGGTGCCATCGGCCTCGCTCTCGTGATAATCATCCTGTCCGTTTTTCTCAATCCTCGCAGCGCATTCTGGGTCGCAATGGGCATTCCTATATCCCTCCTCGGCGTCATCTTCTGTCTCCCGTTCTTCGACGTCTACCTCGATAGCATATCCCTTGCCGCAATGATCATGGTGATCGGCATCATCGTCGACGATGGAATTATTATAGCAGAGAATATACAACGCCACAGGGAGACAGGCGAGGGAGCCCTCAATGCTGCGGTGAATGGAATACATGGCGTATTCGCGCCGGTGGTAACCACCGTTCTCACGACGATCCTGGCGTTCGTCCCCTTCTTCCTCCTGGGCGGCATCATGGGCAAGTTCGTTTATGTCATTCCTCTGGTCATCACTCTCGCGCTACTCATCTCGCTCATCGAGGCCACGGTCGCCCTACCGGCCCACCTCACCATGGGGTTGCCCCAGACGCCCGGAGAGAAGGGCAAGGTTGTCACTCGCCAGTGGTTCAATCTGCTGAGGTCCCCGTTCGAGCGGTTCTTGCGCAGGTTCCTTCGGTTCCGGTATGCGTTTGTCGTCTTCTCATTCGCGCTTCTCTTCGTGGCTCTCTGGTACGCAGGATCGTACATGAAATTCGTCCTCTTCCCCTCCAGCATGGCAGAGCAGTTCTACATTCTCGCCGAACTGCCGAGCGGAACATCCCTCCAGGCCACGTCCGACAAGCTCAAGGAAATTGAAAGGTTGGTGGCCGACCTACCGGACGACGAGCTCGACTCATACGTCACCCGGCTAGGCACCCTGGAGGACTTTGCTCCCGGCGAAAACGAGAACTGGGCCATAATCGGAGTGAGCCTCACCCCATTCGCCACACGCGACAGGACAGCCGACGACATCGTCGACGACCTCCGGCAGAAGACCGATCGACTCGAAGGATACGATGCCATCACCTACTCCATCGAGGCGGGCGGCCCTCCTGTGGGGAGGCCAATCACGCTGCGTGTGGTCGGATCTGACGACACATTGAGGACAGCACTGGCCGATTCGATCGTGGCCTTCCTTGGAACGCTAGAAGGAGTGAAGGGAATCGACAGGAATGACAAGTACGGAAAGGACCAGGTCGAGATAGACATTGACCACGATAAGCTTGCCCGCCGTGGACTGACGGTCGCTGATATTGCGCGGACTGTACGAACTGCCTACGACGGTGAGCGCGTGACGAGCGTGCGCTACGGAGAGGAAACCGTCGAATTCCGTGTACGCCTCCAGGCGGCAGCGCGTGAGCGCCCCGAAGACCTTGGAGAACTCCTCATCCCGAACCAGCTCGGACGGCTCATCCGGCTCCGGGAAGTAGCCCAGCTCAGCACCGGCCCGGGACCTTCCAACTTCTTCCACCACGACGGGGAACGAGCGATCACGGTAACAGCCGACGTGACCAAGGGCAGCACGACTCCTGTCGAAGCGACCGACGCGGTGTTCGGTCATTTCAACCTCGACAGAGACTGGCCGGGCATGCGGTTTGTGGTTGGAGGAGAGGTCGAGGAGACCGAGGAGACATTGATCAACCTCGCGCGGGCGTTCATTATCGCCGTCGTCGGGATCTACTTCCTCCTCATCCTCCTCTTCAACTCTCTCACCCAGCCGCTGCTCGTCATGGTAGCGATCCCCTTCGGGATCATGGGTGTGATCGTTGCATTCGCAGTGCACGCTGAAGACTTCGGCTTCGTGGCCGCGGTGGGTGTTATCGGCCTCGCTGGCGTTCTCGTCAACGACTCGCTCGTTCTCGTCAACCACATCAACAAATTGAGAGTGAAATGTCCTGACGAGAGTGTCAGTAGCCTGGTTGCACAGGGGACAACTCACCGCTTGCGCGCGGTCCTGCTCACGACGCTCACGACAGTCGGGGGACTTCTCCCGTTGGCCTATGGCTTCGGCGGCACTGATCCATACATGGCCCCCATGGCCCTCGCGATCGCGTGGGGTCTGGCCTTCGGCACGCCCCTCACACTGTTTCTCGTCCCCTGTCTGTACGTCATCCGCCACGACATGGGCAGAGGCCTCCTGGCCGTCAGAAGAGCCCTGGCGAGAGGCGGCGCACGGCCGGAAACTCAATGAGCCACCCCGCGAAGCCCAGTCCCCGTCCTTCCCCGGAAGGTACGCCGGGAAGATGACGGCCTTCCTCGCCCGCTCACACCCGTGGGGGGATGTCGCCGGCGGAGGCCACCCTCCAGTTAGGCGGAACTTGACAACGGCCGGGACAGTTCACTATCATGGAGGTAGATGACCTATACTGCTACAGGAAGGCTTCACAGGGGGATTCCCATGCATCTCGACCTCATCGCACTCGCAGTCGTCGCAGCCGCGGTCTCCGTCGGCCCCGCCTTCAGCCAGACCCTCGGAATAGAGGAATACAGGCTCGATAATGGCCTGACGATCCTGGTGCGCGAGGATCATTCCTCGCCGGTCGTCTCCGTTCAGGTCTGGTACCGCGTGGGGTCTCGGAACGACAGGAGCGGGACAACCGGCATCTCCCATTTCCTCGAACACATGATGTTCGAAGGAACAGAACGATACGGTCCAGGGGAGATCGAACGCATCGTCAGACGGAATGGCGGGGAGAAGAACGCATTCACCTCGCGCGACTACACAGCATACTATGAAAACCTGGCGAGCGATCGCTATGAGATCGCCATCGAACTCGAAGCCGATCGCATGCGAAATCTGGTACTCGATCCTGAGCGGATCTCCCGTGAGCGGGGTGCCGTGTCCGAGGAGCGACGGCTGCGCGATAACTCGCGGACTGGCAGGCTATACGAGGAGCTTATCGCTGCTGCCTATGTCGCCCATCCCTATCAGTGGCCCATACTCGGGTGGATGTCGGACATTGAATCGATTAGCCGCGAGGATCTCCTCCACCACTATCGCACATACTACGCTCCCAACAATGCGATCGTGGTCATCATAGGTGATGTCTCCCCTGAGGAGGCATATCGCAAAGTCAAACGCTATTTCGGGAAGATCCCGCCAGGTGAAGAGCCGCCTCAGGTGAGGACCAGAGAGCCGCATCAGAAGGGAGAACGTCGCGTCGAGGTACGCAAACAGGCCGAGACGCCCTACGTTCTGGTGGCCTTCCATGCTCCCGAGATCGGGCATCCTGACCAGTACGTCCTGGATGTCATCAGCGAAATCATCTCCACAGGCAGAAGCTCGCGACTGTACCGATCCCTCGTCCGGGAGCGGGAGATCGCACTCTCAGCCTGGGGCGGGTACGAGGCCCGCACCGACCCGTCGCTCTTCTATTGCGGCGGGACGCCAAGAGCCGGGCACACGACCGACGAACTCGAGGAAGGTATCTATTCCGAACTCAAACATCTCATAGAGGAACCGGTATCGGACCGGGAGCTCACAAAAGCGATCAATCAGATCGAAGCCCGACTCATCTTCAGCCTCGACCGGAATTTCTACCTCGGGGTACAGATCGGACGAAGCGCGACAATGCTCTCCCATCACTACCTCGAGGACCTTGTCGCGAGGATCAGGGCTGTGACGGCTGAAGACATCATGCGGGTAGCTGGCGAGCACTTTGTGCCCGAAAACCGGACCGTCGCAATCCTCATCCCTGAGGGAAAGACGTCGGACCGCCTTCGCCAGCCCACGTACTGATCTGCGTTGGCACATGAGAGGGCCGTGATCCTTCGCGATTACCCAAGCCATCTGCTCGCTGAGAGTAGTGAGCCTGTTCCTCTCGCCTCACGAGGCAACATGTCTATTGCTGATAGGAGACGCTCATGCACCGATCGCTGATCGCCATAACGCTACTGTTGACGACACTGATCACAGTCAGCCCAGTCCAATCTGCTGCGGAGAAGACCGAAATGGCACTCCCAACTCCACACCGCCACGTATTCGAGAACGGCCTTGCCGTCCTGACGGTCGAACGCCACCAACTCCCTATCGTCGAGTTGAGGGCCATGATCCGCGCCGGCGTGCGGCAGGAGGTGGATGACGAGGCGGGCCTGGCTAACCTCGTGGCACGGCTCCTCGTCCACGGCACCCGTGAGCGCTCGGCAATCGAGATCGCCGAAGCCATCGACTATGTAGGCGGGCGGCTCGACACGTATGCCTCGGATGATGCCTCCTACGTATCTATCTCTGTCCTGTCGCGGGATCTCCTGCTCGGGCTCGACCTCCTGTGTGAGCTCCTGACGGCGCCGACATTTCCTGAGGAGGAACTCGAACGAGAGCGCGGTCTCGTCCTTACTGAGATGGCGCAGCGCAAGGATGATCCGCGGACAGTCGTGGGAGATGCATTCCGCGAGGCAGTGTTCGAGGACCACCCCTACCATCGACCTGTCACCGGATATGAGGAGACAGTCACATCTCTGACACGCGAGGCAATTCTCTCGTTCTATGAGCGTTTCTATCGTCCCAACAATTGTGCGATCGCCGCCGTGGGCGACTTCGATCCTGACAACCTGATTGAGGAATTGGGTAAGCGGCTCGAGACGTGGGAACGACGTGACGTGCCCGCTGTGGAGCCGAAGACCCCCAGGCCCATCGAGAAGTCCGAGCTCAAGCTCATCGATATGGACATCTCCCAGTCTTATGCCCGGTTCGGCCACCACGGCATCAAACGCAATCACCCCGACTACTATGCGATATCCGTCATGAATCGGATTCTGGGGGCTGTCGGATCCGGACGGATCTTCAGAGAGGTGAGAGAGGAACGGGGGTTGGCGTACGATGCGCGCGCCAGATTCCCGAGCCTTCTCGACCTCGGCACCTTCTATGCCTCGTTCGAGACGAAAATCGAGAGCACACAAGAGGCGCTCGACGTCACCCTCGACCAGATTCGCAGAATGAAGACACGAGGCGTGACCAGCGAAGAACTGGCAGATGCGAAGAGCTACTTGACAGGCCACTTCCCGCTTACGTTCGAGACCGGAAGACAGCTCGCTGCGATCCTGCTTGATATCCAACTCTTCGATTTGGGCCCTGAGTACCTTGCTGAATATCTGGATACTATCGAGTCAGTCACCAAGAAAGACATCAAACGTGTCGCCCAGCAGTATCTCGATCCGGAAAAGATGATCTTCGTCGTGGTCACCAGGCTGGAAGATCTCTCGCTCGACGTGCCGGGCATCGAGCAACCGGAGCAACAAACGGAGAAAGATATGCACTAGGCGGCAGCTCCCCGGGCGAAAGACCCGCAAGGGCGGCCCGCCGCAGGTACGGTCAGCGCAGTCCTGCCGCCAGAGCGCCGAACGACGCTTGACGCCGCCTGCCGATCGGTGTATAATGGCAATGAGGACGCCCCTCGTCCTGGCTCGAATCCCTGTGAGGGATGCTATTCTGCTCGAGTCTCGCGGCATTTCGGAAATCGAAGAAGGAACGTAACTCAATGGTGAGACGCGCCATAAACCGCCCCGCCGGCTCGGGGTTCTCGGCCCCGCGCCTCTTCCTGCTCGCCTTCCTGGTGGTGAGCTGCGCGTCGTATCCGGCGGCCGCGACTTCTGGCTGTGGTCTGTCCACACCGCACGCCGATCTGGAACCGACGGATGGAGAGAGTGGCCCGTCCTATGGCGCCAGGGGCGGAGTTGATGTGCATACTTCGTGCTGCTCAATATCGCGACACGGAATACCTCGGGAATCGTCCCCACGGGCGGACCACGAGACTGTGAGCTGCGGGTGTGGCTGCTCCGATTTTGAGATATCGTGTCCGTGGGTCAACGCGTCATCCTCTGCCGGTGTCGTTCTCTGCACCCACCCGTGTCCCTGCGCCGGCCAGCATTCCCAGGGCGTGTTATCTTCCCCCCGGCTTCCCACGGGCCTTACACCATCCCTCCATACCTTCATCCGCACGCCTCACTACGAGAACCTAGCTACCCTATGCTTCATCAGGACCTCACAGCACACCCCTGCTGTTTTGCATGGCCCCCCTAGAGAATCCCGATAATCCACGGAACTGGAAGAGCATCGTTGCGCGATAGCCCGTCCAATGCCCGGCCAGGCTTTGGTCCAACGATACCCGTGCGATTCAAGCTCGCTTTCCTGTGCGCAGCCGATGCGCTCCACGGCGCAAACGGTTGCCAGACAAGTTGCCAGCGGCGCGCCATAGCTCTGCGGCACAGACGATCCCGCGCCTGGCGCGTACTTCGGAAGGATAGACGCGATGAAATACTTATCGATGATTCCCATGGCTCTCCTGCTCCTGGGTGGCGCCCTGTACCCCGCTGTCGCTCAGGAGGAAGAGGAGGAGCTGCCGATCTATACGATCGAAGAGCTCGTCGTAGTGGGCGAGCGCCTGGAACCAGGGATGAACCTGGAGGTGTCACAGCAAGAAGTCGCAGCGAGGGCCACGCGCGATGTGGGAGCTCTCTTCAGGACCATACCCCAGGCAGGAGCAATCCGCCGCGGTGGTACAGGTCTGGATCCTGTGGTTCGCGGCTTCCGGGGCGAGCAGTTGACGATCCTCGTCGACGGTGCGGCACAGGCGTGGGCAGCATGTCCGAACCGCATGGATCCGCCGACGATGCACATCGAGCCCGAGGATCTACAGAAGATCGAGCTCTTCCCGGGACCGTACACCGTGCGCTTCGGCTCGTCAGTCGGCGGCGTCGTCAATCTCGTCATGACGAGGCCGCCGCGGGTCTCGCACGCCGTGGTCCATGGCACTGTCACCTCCGGGTACGAGAGTGCCTACGAGGGACGCCGCATCCGTGGAGAACTCTCCGCGAACTGGCCCTGGGGGGATCTGACGCTGACAGGCGCAGCCAAGGATTATCGGAATTACGAAGATGGGCGCGGTGACGAGGTCAGTGCGGCCTTCCGCACGAACAGCTACTCGGTGAAGCTCGGGGCGTCTCCCACATCGAACCAGCGCATCCAATTTTCGCACCGGCAGTCATTCGCAAGGGATATGGCCTATCCGGCACTGCCCATGGACGCGAGAAAAGACGACACGCAATTCTATGCGCTCGACTACCGGCTGCACCGCCGCGCCCCATACAACATGACGCTGACAACAAGGCTCTGGGCCAGCCTTGTCGACCACGTCATGGACAATTCCCTGAAGCCCAACGCAACAATGGTCACCGCCGTCACCGATGCCCACACACGCGCCAGGGGAGGTCGGGCAGAAGGCCAGGTGATGCTAAAGGGCGGCCACCGCCTCTATATTGGTGCCGACTACTCCAGGCACTTCCAGAAGGGGTTCCGGACGAGGGACTTCCTCATGGGGCCGATGGCCGGCACAACGCTCTTCGACATCGTCTGGCCAGATGCGGAGATGGAGACCATAGGGGGGTTCGGAGAGCTTCGATGGACGCTCTCTCCCACCCTCCTGGCAACGGTGGGCGCACGAGTCGACAGAGCCACGGGCAGAGCGGATAACCCGGAGGCCGCGTTCGAAGCTCTCTATCCGGAAGATCTCGAGCGAACCGATGTGGTACCCTCCGGCCAGGTCGGACTGAGCTGGCAGGCTACCCCTCATCTGGAGCTTTCCACCAAGGTAGGGACAGGCGCGAGGGTACCGAGCGTCGAGGAGCTGTACATCTATTTGCTGCCGGTCGGGCTAGACCCGTATGACTACCTCGGCGATCCGACCCTCGAGCCGGAACGCAACATACAGGGAGAAGTGCGCGGAGCCATCGAGCTCGCACCGGCGCGCATCGAGGCGACTCTCTTCCACAGCCGGGTCAGCGATTACGTATCCGCCCGCATCGATACTACGGTCACCTCTCGGTCACCGGGAGCGCTGGGGGTGAAGCGCTTCACCTCGATATCGACAGCAACCATCTCCGGGGGACACCTCAGGGCGGCGCTCGACCTCGGTCGGGGATTCGAGCTTTCAGGCAGCGTGGCCGCCAGCCTGGGTCGGGACGAAGATGCGGACGAAGACCTCCCGGAGATGGCGCCGCCGGAGGCGAGAATGTCGCTCTGCTATTGCACCCCCGGGGAACTCTTCCGCGGAGAGGTCGAGGGACGCTTCGTTGCAAAGCAGGACCGGATATCCGAGAGCTTCGGCGAGACGGAGACGGCAGGATTTGGGGTGTGCAACGCCCGCGCCTGGCTGAACCTCGGTTCCCATGTGACGCTCAGAGCAGGTGTAGATAATCTGTTCGATCACTACTACCGTGAACACTTGAATCGAAATCACAAAGTTGATGGCTCGTCCATTGCCGAGCCCGGACGCAGTCTTTCGGTTGAGTTGACAGCTGGACTGGGCACGCGGTGAGGAGGCCCGGCAGACCGGACCATCGATCCATACTGCGAAACCCCTGACCAATCTGTTGAGCGGCAGGCCATTTCTTACCGACGGCCTGCCGCTCTTCTATCGAGGATTTCTCGCTCTAGACGCAGAGGGCACGCCATGCGGAGGATGCCGCTCGCGCCCAGACTGCTGACATCATGTGCCCGAGGCCTCTTCGGGCCACTTCTTGGCCATCTCCTGTATCGCCGCCATGGCGGCCCCGTACTGCCGCTTCTCCACAAGCGCCGTAACGAGTTTCACATGACGGATCCGCTCGGATCGGTCGCTATCGCCGCTCAACTCATCGAGATCGAAGACCTTCACGCCCGAGCCGAGTGCCTCGCCCGGACTGCTCCCCGAGTCGGGTACGATCCCAATGCCACTAGGCCCGGCCGCCTCGTCCGATGTTGGCGACGTCGGCTCAGCTTCACCAGCCTCTGGTGCTGGGCCCGCGCCCCGCTGCTCTCCCTCCGCTGCGCCATCGGTGTGCGTCGCAGACTCAATATGCTCTGTCTCCCCCGCCATGACCCTGCCGTAGTGCGTGATATCGAGGTTGTTATTCGCGCCCTGCGTGCTGCCCTCTTGCTTCTTCCTTTCGTCCTCGGCGGGCTCTTCCGGCTTCAGGAGCCGCTCCAGGGGCGAACGTTCGCGCTTCTCAGCATGCAGCTCCTTGAGCCGCTCGGTGATGTCCATCGTTTCTACCTTTCGCCTGCCATATGCGGATATGCCGCGAGCAATGCCCGCAGCTCATCATTGCCCGGATCTATCTGCTGTGCGCGCTTCCAGGCGACCACAGCCTCCTCATCCCTCTCCAGCTGACGGAGGGCCTTCCCCAGATTGAAATAGGCGGTGGCGTAGTTCGTGCGCCTGCCCAACGCCTCCTGAAAGTGCTTCACCGCCTCCTCATACTCTCCCTTTTCATAGAACGCCAGGCCGAGGTTGTTCACCGCCTCAGCGAACTCAGGCTCGAGTTCGAGTGCGCGGCGAAAAGCGAGAATCGCCTCATCCGACCGGCCCAGCTCGCTCATCACCAGCCCGAGGTTATTGTAGGCCTCGGCGGAGTCCGGGTTCAATTCCAGCGCCTGGGTGAGCTCGAGGCGCGCAGCATCGAACGCACCGCGATAGAAGAGCGCTACCGCCCGATCGTTATGGCGACGAGCACCAGCAAGACGTTCCCGCTCCTCTTCCTCTTCGCGGCGTTTCCGTTCTCCTTCGAGGAACTCGAATACCTGACGGTTCGATTCGCCGATCCCATCGACGAGCTTCACGAGTCGCGTCGATCTCTCACGGTCGAGACGGACTATTTCACTCAGGGCCTGCTCAAGCTCGCCAAGCTTCCCCTCGATTGCTCTGCTCACCTCGAGCGTCTTCTCCGCATATCCCTCGAATGAGCTAACGAGACGATCCTCCAGCGCCTTGTACGCTCGGGCGAGATCCGTCAACTTCTCGACGATCTCAGATTGCTGACGCCCGACTGACGCCAGTTGCTCGACTGCCTCCTTCTGATGTGCACTCGACTGTCGCTGCTCATTCGCTATCTCGGCAAGGCGCTCGGCATTCTCGGCATCGCACTTGGCCGACCTGTCGCTATTCATCGTCTCTATCTTGAGGAGTGCATCGAGCCTCCCTGCAAGCTCCTTGCCCGATGTCTCTATCGAGCCGGCGATCGCCGGGAGTTCCTTGCCCATCGTCTCTATCGAGCCGGCAATCGCCTCGCTCTGCTCCTTGAGCTCCTGAACGAATGCGGCGACCTCCTGCTGGCGCGTGGCCCCTTCGGCCGCTGCGCGTGAGAGCGCCTCCAGCTTCTCTCCCAGCCCTTCCTTGCCGGCGACCGCCTCCTTCAGCTCTCCAGTAGCACGCGTCCCGACCTCAATACTTTTCTCGATCCGACCGGCCCCCGCCTTGGCCTCATCGGCCATCTGACCAAGGGCTTTTGTCACGCCCTCCCATTCGCGATGAAGCTCGCTCGCCATATCTTTTAGCAGAGGACCGATCTCTCCGAGCTTCGCAGCGCCGCTCTCTTTGCGCGCACTCTTCGCCTCATGGAGGATGTGCACGAGGGCGGCAAGGGCACACCGCTTTTCTCCCTTGTCGTACAGCTCACATGCTTCCCGCCGACACTCTATGAATCGCTTCTCCTCAGGCGATTCACGATCGAAGACAAACGGACATTGCTTCATCTCTCTGTCCCTTGCCGGCTATACATCACCATTCATGAAACGGTCTGTTCGGTCACATGGCTCGCCGGTACCGGAGCCCGACCTCCGCGAATGATCCCCTCCAGTACTTTCCCGCGTCCCTCCAACTCATCCGCAACCAGCCGCGTATACGCGCGCTCCAACCGCCTCTTGGCGTCCCGATACGGCACGCCACCCTCCATCAACCGGCCGAGAGCCGCAACCGTCCCCAGTCGATCGCCCATCTTCTCGCACGCAAGCGCAAGCTGATGGAAGACCTCACGGGATGTCTCATCGGCCTCCCTACCCTCTGCGCCATCGCCTACATCTGTTGCCATCAGCACCTCGGCCGCCCCGCAGTAATAATGTCGTTCCATGAGGCATCGCGCCACCTCACAGGCACGCATTCGCTCGAGACGGCCCGTGCGGCCGCGGAACATGAGAAGCTGCTCGGCTTCGTCGAGCCGGCCGGCCCCGCGGAGCTGCCGTGCCGCCACTATCCTCAACTCCTCGCTCTCCGGATCGGCCTCGAGTCGCCTCATCGTTCGCTCAAGCTCCAACTGCACGCTCCTCGTGTGGAGGCGCTCGAATTCGCGACATACTGCGTTCTGATCCGATGCCTCCTGCGCGGCCTGTTGAGCCTCCTTCCTCGCTTCTTCGAGGCTACCGAGGCGGTACAACGAATGGCTCAACCCAAGGTGAATCCGCGCTCGTAGATCACGATCCTGCTCTGCGTCCAGAACCGGAGCGAGAACATCGCGCGCACTCTCAACCTCTCCCCTCGCGAGCAGCAGATCACCAAGCGCATAGCTCGCATCCGTCTGGGTCGCATCGAGGCGGATTATCCGCCGCAGACGATCCATCACCACTTCCACCGCTGTCTCATCGCGTTCGGCAAGCTCGGCGAGTCTGGCAGTGGCCGTCTCCAGATCGCCCTTTTCGATCAGCATCGATGTAAGGGCGTCGAGAACGACAGGCAACTTCCCGGACTGCTCAGCCATCTCCGCAAGTCTCTCGACGACGGATCCGAGTTCATCCGGATCGAGTTCCACGATCCTGACCGAATGCCGCACCGCCTTCTGGAACTCCCCATCCTGCACGTATGCCTGCACCAGCGCATGGTGACACGGAACACTCGATTCCTGCGCCGAAAGGATCTTCTCCAACGCGCTGATCCTACGATCTCGGGAGCGAGGGTCCATTTCCCCCGTCTCTTGAAGTATCTCTACCGCCTGGTTGAAGTTCCCCCGCGCCACATGGCAATCTGCAAGCCTGAATCTCGCATCAACATTCCTCGGGGATCTCTCTATGATCCGGTGCAGCTCGCGCACGACGGTCTCGTGCAGCCCGGAATCGAGCGCCAGCGCCTTTGACAGTATCGGAACAGCCTGGCCATCATATCCTTTCTTGATCTGTGCCCTCCCCAGGGCGAGCAGGAGACGCGCCTCCTCGCCTCTATCCTGAATGATGCTGTTGATTCGCGCAATGACCCGATCGACATACGCCTCGTCGATCTCCATGGCCTGTTCCAGGTCGGCCACCGCCTCCTCTGCTCGATCGAGAGACGAGAGAACAACACCCCGCGCATAGTGAGCGTCGGCGCTCGCCGGGTCGACGCCGATCAGAGTCGACAATTCCTCGACGACCCGAGTCCTCCTATCAGGAGCGATCTTCCCGATCGTCATGAACTCCTCGACAGCGTGCGGTACATCCCCCGCGACACCGTAGATCTTCCCCAGCACGTAGTGCGCCGGAATATTATGCTTGTCGATCTCGAGCACCTTCCTGAGGATGCCTGTCGCCTCATCTGCCAGTGAACGATCCAACTGGACCGCTCCGAGGATCGGCCCTCCGGATTGGGAGAGATTCCCACGCTCCGCCATGCCCTCGCCAAGTCGGAGGTGGAAGTAGGCGCTCTCTTCCTCAGGCACCACATCGAGAGCCCGCTTCGCCTCCTGGATCACTTGATCGAACAGACCCCGATCCCGATAGGCATCGACCAGGGCCTTCCGTATTGCGATGTTCTTCTCGTCGGCCTCGAGGATAGTCTGGAGGCGCGCGACGACCTGATCGAACCTGTGCGGGTCACTGGCCAGAACCATTTCGTAGTGGCCTGCGGCCTCCTGCACATTCCCCGCTTCCAGGAGAAGCTCCGCCAGTCCCATCTGGGCGTCGACCGCTTTCGGATTGCGCGCCAGAACGCGCTCATAGGCACCGATCACCTCTTCTGTCTGTCCGGGATCGATGCGGTGGCAGCGCAGGAGTTCCTCCATCATCTCGGCGTACTTCCCCGCCATCCCGTACGTCTCCCCCAGGGCGAGGGTCGCCAGGAATTCATCCGCACCGAGGTCGCGCACGCGCTCATAGAGGGCGATCACCCGGGGCAGGCTCTTCTCCTCGGTTCGGGCTAAGAGATCGATGTGCGGGAGTATCGATGTCACCCGTTTCGGTGCGTCCTCTGCGGCCTCGGCGAGAAGCTCGATCGCGCGAGCCCAGTCGCCGGTTCGCCGCAGAATACCTGCCAGGCATACCTTCACCTGCCATTCCTTGCCGGCCTGCTCGTATACCCGCTCGATGCCGGCCTTCGCCCTTTCCAATCCCTCCTCACCGCAATCCGCCTGATGCTCAAAGACTGCGATTGCGCGTTCGATCTCCCCCTTGTCACTAAAGATCCGCCCAACGAGATCGAGAGTCTCCACGTCATCCGTCCTCGCCTCGAGCACACGATAGAGTCGCGGTACGATCTCCTGGGCCATCCCGCGGTCTGCCTCATATGCCATCTTGAGATACTGCGCTGCCTCAGCGAACTCGCCGCTGTCCAAAAGGGCATCTACCAGATAACTGAGTGTGAGACTGTGCGCAGGATCACGCTCGAAGACCGCACGATATCGATCGAGCACCTCGGCCTTCGATCCGGGAGCGACCTCCAGAACGCGCGAGTACTCGCTGAGCGCCGTCTCGATCTGCCCCTTGCTCAGATATGCGTCGCCGAGCGACAGAAAGACGTTCACCTGACTCGCGTCCAGGCGCACGATCTCCCGATAGGACTTGATCGCATCATCGGTACTGATCGTCCCCGCGTCGAGTGACTCAGCAACCAGGCGTGTCGCATCCTGGAACCGACCGCCGGCAACATAGAACTCGAGGAGCGCTTTGAGGGATTCAGCTGATGCAGGTCCGATTGCCTCCAGCGCATTCGTCGCCTGCTCAAGAGCGGCCCGATCGAATTCGACGGCCTTCCTGAATTCACGCACAGCCGACGAAGCCTGGCCGGACTGCGCGTACAAATCTCCCAGCACCAGACACGGCCGATGGTCGCCATAGTTTGCCCGTGCGATCTCGTGGCATTCGACTATTACCGGTTGGATCTCCTCTGGCGATATCTCTACGACATCGCGGAAGAGGCCGAATGCCGTTTCGAGATCCTTCTTCTCCACAGCGAGAAGCGCCAGGCAGTAGTGTACGATCAGATCCTTCGTCCTCTTCTCCCGATCGCCCTTGTACTTGCTGATATTCTCGTGCATCTGCCGATAGCGACTTTCGAGCGGTTCCATATCCTGGGGATCGAGTGCGCGGAGCGTACGGTGGGCGTTCTCGAAGTCCCGCCGGCCGATGTATGTCTCAAGGAGAAACTCACCGGTCTCGGGAGGTTGCTCACCTCGGTAGTGCAGGTCCTCGACGACGCCGAGCAGGAGTTCGAGCTGGTGAGGGTCAGCGGCTGCGGCGCGCTTGAAGACCGAGGCGGCCTCTTTCCTCTGCCCGTTCTCGAAGTACACACTTCCCAGTTCGGCAAGCAGAGCGAAATGCTCCCCTTTCTTCAGCTCTTTCTCAAGAAGACGAATGGCGCGGTCGTACTTCCCCTCTACCCGGTGCTTCCTCGCTCGATCGATCGCGCCCTCTCCTCCGAATATGGGAAAAGCCACCTGCTATCCTCCTGATCTTTAGATGTGTACCGGTTATCTATGATCGTCCGCCTGCTACACGCTCGAGCCCACGTTCCACTGACCTGTCGACAGGCGATCCCCCCGCCGTCCCACTCCCGGCCCGCCACCCTCGCTCTACCACGACCTCTCGCCCAGAGTCTCGACCCTGGTTGCTAGACGAGATCAATCAGTTCTTCGATCTTCTCCAACAGCGTCCTCCGCCCCTCGGTCGTAGAGATATCGACGTAGAACGAGGGCTCAATCCTCTGTACCTCATAGAGCGCCTCCGCGAACTCACCGAGATTGCAGTGAGCTTTCGCCTTCACCATCCTGATATCGGCAGCAGAGACACTCGCATCGTGAGCGAATACGTAGTCTGGATCGGCTGCAAGCAGCAGGCTCGCGGTCGTGACCGCCTCCTCGCTGTCTTCAGAGTCGGAGAAGACGATGGCCCGTCCTGCGAGCGGGTCGATGAGCGACGGGCCTTCGTCCATCGCTGTCTGGAAGTTGGCTAATGCCTCGTCAAGATCGTCCAGTTTGGCCAGGGACCAGCCAAGACCGTTGTATGCATCGGCGAAGCGGCCATCCAGGTCGAGTGCTTCCTCGAATCTCTCCCGAGCCCTGACGTAGTCACCCACCTCGAACGCCGACCATCCCGCAGCGGTGAGAGAGCTCACGGTATTTCCCTCATCCCCCCCGCCACCCAGCCCACACCCGAGTGCGGCCACGAGCGCACCGATGCCGACTAGGGCAGCAAGGCGCGTGTACGACCACACCCTACTGAGGAATTCCACTGGACTCCTCCTCACCCAACGCCGCGTCTACTGATAATCTGTCACCAGCCCTGTACCATAGTCTGGTTACTTCAGGTAGACGAGCCTTCTGGACTCAGATCGGCCACCGACCTCAAGCCGATAGTAGTAGATCCCGGTCGCCACGCGCCTGCCGCCGTCGTCGAGGCCTCCCCAGACAGATCGATGCTCGCCGGGGACCCGGGGCCCCGCGACGAGTGTCGCCACCCGCTGACCGAGCAGATTATATATGGCCAAGCTGACGTCGATGGGCGCCTCCCCGGTCCATTCGGACGGCGGCACAGTATAGGCAATCGTGGTGCTCAGGCCGAACGGATTAGGGTAGTTCTGTTCCAGAAGCAGCGGCCGGGGCGCAAGAGCGATCTCCGGCCCCCCGCCGTCGAGCATCAGCACATAGACTCCGAGACGATCGATCCCCACCCTCACCTGCCCCCGTATGGGATCGAGCATCCCCCCGAGATAGCGCCACTCACTCCCATCGAGCCGGTAGACGCCGAGATAACGGGCCGAAGCATTCTCCAGTTCCGAAACATCAAACCGAGCTGTGAGGGTCGCATCGACCCCCAACACCAATCCCTCCGGCCCGAACCTTGCCGGGCTCCCGATGGGAGTCCGCTCACCCGGCCCGGCGAGCCTCCCGGGTCCGGACCGCCACGCCTCCCACTCATCCTCGACGATAGCCGTCAGAAACTCCCCCACAACCGCGCCCGCCGGGATCTCGAGCACCCAGCGGCCGTCGGAGCTGGCCACCGTAACGCCGGAGAGAGGCGGCGCAAGCACGATCGTGAGTGAGCGCGTCCGTGTTGTGTCGTTCCCTGCTGAATCGGCGGCACCTACCTCGATCGTCGCAAATCCCGCCTCTGCGAACCGATAATCGCCCTGGTAGGTCTGGAGCACCACCTCATCCATCTGCAACACGGTCTCGGAAGAATCGACCCTCACCGTCGTTGTCGGACCACTTGCGAGCGGCTCGTCACTCACCACCCAGACGTCCAGATACCGCGTGAGGAACGAGTTGTGCAGCAACGCAATGCCGAGTGAAGGCGGCGTGATGTCCATGAAAGTGGTTGTCAGGGAATATGGTTCCTGGGCAGACCACGAGCCCTCATACCCGAATACCCTCACATAGAAGATATCACCAGATGTCCCAACATGCCAGTTGATATCCTCGTCCTCTCCCACTCCATTTGCCGACGTGGCAACGAGTGCTGTACCCCTCCAGAGCTCAAGGTTATAGTCGAGGCCGGAGGGAACATCGAGATGAACGTCGATCGTATCGTCCGCTCCAACGCTGAACCAGTAGAAATCCACATCATCTTCGCTGAAGATATAAGAGATATAGGCCTCTCCCGGCGGATTTATCGGGCCGTATGCCTGTGACAGACTGTCATTCGGCTCGTACAAGTCCGTGCCGATCGCCACGGAACAGGTGATAACGTCCCCATCCTCGCTGATGTCCCACACGGATACGCCAGTATCGCTTCCATCATAGGCGTTACTATTCGGATTAGAGAACGCATCGAACGTCCGGTTCTCTGTGCTGCCGGGATAGAAATCCCCGGCATCTCCCCTGTTCCAGTTGGACCAGTCATCAAGGTGGTTGAGCCCGTCGGCCTCTTCGAGATCGACCCCCTTGTGATCCTTGTCGCCGTTGACTGTGTTGCTGGGGAGACCGGCTGCGATAACGGTCTCGTCAATGTGCCAGATGAGAAGACCGTGAGATCCCGGGGGGTAGCTCTGATCGAACCCGATCTGCTGTCGGTTCTCGAGCAGGAAGTACTCGATTGTGTCCGACGGACTCGACGCACCTATCATGTACACATCGCCTGCCGTCTCGACGGGAGGGAACGAGATACCCAACAGATCCGCAGTAGCGACAGTCGGATCGATCCATCCCAGGAACTTCTTAGACCAGGCGCAGAGATGGACCGGGTAATGAGGAGTGTTGCCATTACCTCCCCACGCTCCAGTTGACATCAACCCGTAATTTCCGATCCCATCGGAATCCGGCCACGTGGCCGGCGTTGTATCGTACAGATCCGGCAGGCCCAGGGCATGGCCGAACTCATGGCAGATGACGCCGATTTCGATCATCCCGTCGGCGACAACAGAACTTATCTCCGGACAGATGAGATATCTGTCTACGATCACACCATCGTCGGTCCCGTACGCACTCACACCTGTCCAGTTGGAGAGTTCCCAGTTGTGTGACCAGATATCGTACCCGCTCGCCGAGCCCTCAGCGCCCTCTCCCGCGTGGATCACGATGAGCGCGTCGACCTGATTGTCGTTGTCGTTATCGAATAGAGAGAAATCGACTCCCGGGTCAGCCAGCTCCAGCGCGGCGACGATGAGGCCGGCGGCATTATTCGGATAGTCGCTGATCCCCAGTCCCCAGTTCCCCCCTGATGAGTAATAGGATCGATCATACGGTGCGTGGTACCAACCATAGGCATCACCATCGACGGTATACGCTCCGTACGAGACCTCATGGTAGTACTCCTGCATCGTCCCGGTAGCGTGCGGGCCATCGAACAGCTCACGCTGGAAGTTCGTCCGGGAGTACGTAAATGCCAGATCGGTATAGTCGATCAGGAGAACCGGATAGTATTCAGTCCCCTGGACCGGGCAGGTCCGAGAGAGAACCGGTAACCCTTCGGCAGTCATCTCCACCGTGACATGGCTGAGGACAGGCGATTCCATTCCCCTGATCGCATGGGTCGGATCGGAGATGTCCAGCCCCGGACGCGGAGGCATGCCGAACGCCATACCACAGAGGACGGCACAGATTACGCCAGCCACCATAGGCCCTTGAGCAAAACCTCTCCTCATCATTTCTCCTCTTCTGCCCCGCCCACGACAATGGCGGAAAGAACCTCCAGCGCAAAGATGGGCTCACCCTCCTCCTTCTCTTCCACCAGTCTGCCCTTGAGGAGGAGCGTCTTGTTGAGGAAATCGCTCAGCACATGCGGCCGCTCCTTCTCCTCCTGAAGGCGATGAGGTGGCACCTCGAGCGGCACCCACGGCCTCACAGGAATCTTCGCCCCGCCCCAGTCTTCGAGCACGAGGTCAAGATCCGTGAAGTAGTTCGTCCCTGCGTTCCGCAGCATCCCGTAGACCACCACCACACCGCCTGCATATTCCTGCGGCGAGGCCGCAAGCGCGGCCACACTGGCCACGCGCCCCGTCTTCCCTCACACTCCGAGCCTGCACCCGGGCGAGCCCATGAGAAGTGCTGCCGAGAGCGCAAGCACAACCAACATCCCGGCTTTGAGCCATCCGGGACATGCGTTTCGTGCGGGCGGTCTATGCTGTCCGATGTTCCAGCTCACCATTTGTCGCTCCTTGAGGTACGCGTCGATAGGCCGAAAGAGACGATCCATGACGTTGTCGCAGGCGGCGCTACAACCCCATGAAAAGACTAACCGACAGTATCAAGTTTGTCAAGGTTGGGTCTCCTGTTTACTCACAGCGCAGCAACGAGGCCTACGGGCGAGCAAGCTCCCGCCACCCAGATCCGATCAGGAGGGTAGATGATCCGGAGTCCGCCCAGAATGCCCAGAATGCAGCTCACAACGGCCTTGACATCTCCACACCTGGGTAGCATTATGGCGATATGCTGCCTCACCCTGAACATTCTCTATACCAGCCCAACTCGAATGACAGTATGGAGGGAAAAGATGGATCGGAAGATCGTTGACACCTCACAGGCGCCCGCGGCGATAGGCCCATACAGTCAGGCGATCGTGGCCGGTCCTTTCGTATTCACCGCCGGGCAGATCCCTATCGACCCCGCGACGGGCGAGGTTGTCGGCGGCGGCATCGCCGAGCAGACAGACCGCGTATTGCGCAATCTCGCCAGCGTGCTTATCGCCGCCGGGTCAGACCTTCCGAACGTAGTGAAGACCACTGTCTATCTATCCGATATGGACGACTTTCAGGCGATGAACAAAGTGTACAGCCGATTCTTCGAACAACTGCCTCCAGCAAGGAGTACAGTGGAGGCATCGCTTCCCAGAGATGTCAAGGTGGAGATAGATGCCGTGGCGCTGATCGCGGACCGACGATGAGGATCCGGTCTCTCCCGCCGGAAAGCACTGTCTGGCGGTGGAGCGACATCCAGCGGCAGAGCGATACTGAGCGGTGGAACGACACTATACGATGGAGGTAGAGATCCGTGAGAGTTCTAGGTGTGGTGGGCTGGCTCGCCGCCATCGGACTGGTCATCTTCGGCTACGTCGTCTATGACCGTCAATACCGTCCAGCCCTTGCCGAAAACGATGCCCTGCTCCGCGAGAATGCGATGTTTGTCGATCTCGTGTCGGAATTGCGAGGAATGCCCCTCGTCTCGAGAGATGCGCCGGAGAGCCGACCTGACATGGATGCTGTGACCAGGGACCTGGAGGCCACACTCCGCGATGAGATCGCAGACGGCGGTGCCGAAGTCAGACGGGCGGCGGGGCGGCTCTCGGTGACGCTGCTCGACGACCTGCTGTTCGAGTCAGGGGAGGCGGAACTTGCCGATGAAGGTAAACGGGTGCTCGATCGGCTCGGCCCCATCCTCACCGGGCTTCCCGGCCATACTGTATCGGTCGAGGGTCACAGCGACAATGTCCGGATCGGTCCCCGGCTGAGGGAGCGCTACCCCACGAACTGGGAGCTCTCTGCAGCGAGAGCCACACACGTGGTACGCCATTTTCAGAACGAGCTGGATATCGATCCCGAGCGACTGGAGGCAGTGGCGTACGGCGCATATCGCCCAGTCGCAAGTAACAGAACGGAGTCAGGCCGGGCAAAGAATCGCCGCATCGAAATCGTGCTCATCCCCCAGGCGGCTGTGGAAGGAGGAACTGACTGATGGACCGGCGCAACCCGATGTCCGTCTGTGCCTCCCGCTGTGCCTGCCTGGCATTCGTCGTACTCCCTTTCTTCGTCTCTGGCGCATCGTGTACCACACCCCTCCTCCAGCAATCCCCGGATGAATCTACACACGTCTCCCTCCGCCTCCCCGAAATCGATCTCCCGGATCGTCCCCTACCCACGAAATCGCCTCTCTGGGCGATGTTCGCATCCGCCATCATCCCGGGAGGCGGACAGCTGTATACCGAAAACACCCTCCGTGGACTCGCATTCTTTGCCGCGCAGACTGGCGTACTCACTAAGCTTCTCCTCGAGCATATCGAGACCACGGATAGCTGGGCACGGTATCAGCATACGAACGATCATTCCGCGTACCTCGACTACGAACATCACTTCGAACGCCGGTACGACTACTTGTGGTGGTGCGGGCTGATCTGGGGACTCTCCATTGCCGATGCGTACGTCGATGCCCATCTGTACGGCTTCGAGGAGAACGGTATCCCTTCGCTGTCCCTATCGCCGACGCTATCTCAACCCGGTCTTCGGATCTCGCTCGCCGTATCCTTCTAAGCGCCCAGTGGCGGGGCTCTTGTGTCCGACTACCCAGTTGCGGCATGGCACGTTCTTTCCGCGCAGGCCCTGTGATGGCAAGGCCATAGGCCCGCACGCGAGTCGTTGCAGATCGAGACTTCGCTCATCGCGGTCATAGATATCGCTCACGGAGAGGAATGATAGTAAGAACACTTGACAGAAGGAGCGACTCCCATTAAGATTATGGAAAGCGCGGTCGGCGCGCGGTGAGAAGAAGGTCAGGGTCTGAGGTTCGGGGGGTAACGTCGGCCGCAGGAGCGAGGCCGACGTTTTGACTTTTCTGCCCCAGGGGGGAGACGTCGACCACACGTGATAGTTCAGCCTGCGAAGCGCTACTCATTGGACGACCTTCATCCGGCTAGTGCTATTACATTCGAGTGCGGGCCGGAGATGTGTAATGGGTCGCCACGGAAAGGAGGTGGGGCACTGACGAGCTAATTACGGTTGGAGGGGTTCGGACGCTGGGCAGAAGACAGTTCGCATCGATCACACACCCAGGATGCCGAATAAAAAAGGAGGACTTCGCCCATGAGACTGGCCGTGCGCCTTTCAACTGTCCTCGTAGTTGTCGGATGTCTCATTGTGTGGGCGGCACCGATCAATGCGGAGCGAGCCACTCCCCATGAATGGAGGCTCCTCCCCTCTGCGAGGGAGGACCAGGGAGTGACGCCGATGTCTCCTCTTATCACCTCGGCCGGCGGGGGCGAGGGATTCGACGGAACATGGATCCCCGATGGTTGGATCGCCCTCAACTATGGAACAGACCCTGCCGGGCTCACCTGGATCCAGACAACGGGGAATCCCTTCTGGGGCGAGGGCGCCGCGTTCGTGCCGTATGGCTTGCCGGCTGAGATGCAGAACGAGTGGCTCATCTCCCCAGCGATCGATCTGAGCTCAGGTCCTGTGGCGGTCGGGCTCATCTTCCGGAAGACCTGTTCCTGGTGTAGCTACGCGACGCACCTCAACTACGTCAAGGTGTCGACCGCAGATGACCCTACCGACACCACGGCATATGTCCAGGAGTGGTCATGGGACCCATTCGGGACCTCGGACTTCGTCTGGTCAGCCGATACGGTGAACCTGACAAGCTACGCCGGAGACACGATTTACATCGCGTGGCAGTATCTCGGGAACTGGGCAGAGAACTGGTACCTCGACGACATCAGAGTCGTGTGGCCGACTGTCGTCGACCTCGGAGTGATATCCCTCGAAGTACCCGATCCCTGGGTGCTCGTCGACTCCACGTACACCCCTGAGGCGATGGTCGAGAACTTCGGCATCGGGACACAGCAGTTCGATGTCATCTGCCAGATCGATACCGTCGGCGGAACTGCGTATTGCGACACGGTCAATATCGCGGCCCTGGCGGCCGGGGATGTGACGATAGCGTCGTTCGATCCCTGGACACCTGATGCGGCGGACATGGCCTACGCAATCACCGTATCGATCGGAGATATCTCTGACGGTGTCGCCTCCAATGACACGATCACGGCGAACGTCTGGTGCGGCGACTCCTATGAGTACGTGTACGATGACGGCACGCCGGAGGCCACTATCGCCCAGTCAATGAACTGGTACGGCAACTGGTTCGACGCGTACTACACCCCGATATACCTCCAGTACCTCGACTACTATGTCATGGACTACACAGGCGATTTCATCGCCGTCGTCTACGACTCGGTCGGGGTCTCGGAGCTGTTCCGCGACACCGTGACGGTCAGTGTCACGGACGACTGGTATAGAGTCGACCTTACGTCGCACCCGCTCGAGGTGACGAGAGGCTTCATGGTCTCGTACCACCCGCTCTCCGCAGGCAGTCCGCAGCTTGCAATGGACGCGGGTGCGCCGATCAGCGAGCTCGGCTACTCGTATTACAGCAGCCAGTGGAACACGCTCGACGGCGACTATCCGGGTGTGGACCTGATGATCCGCGCGACCGCCAGCATCGATTCGACAGCAGCCGCCTACGTGGACGCGGCCGTTGTCTCTATCGATGCACCGACGGACACGGTCATCCCCGGCGTACCGGTCGACCCGATGGCCACTGTGGCCAACTACGGGACCGCAAATGCCACGTTCTGGACGTTCTGCATGATCGACTCCCTGGGAACGGAGATCTACATCGACTCCCTCGAAGTCGTCGATCTGATGCCGGACAGCATGGAACAGCTCACGTTCGCCGCCTGGACACCCGGCCCAGCCGGGACGACTTACGACATCGAGGTCTGCACGTATCTGGCTGGCGACATGGATCCCGGCAACGACTGTCTCACAGCGCAGACCTCGTCCACCGGCGTCTCGGGGGGCGACGATGATCTGTTGCTGACGCCAAAGACCTACTTCCTCGGTCAGAACAAGCCCAATCCGTTCCAGATGACGACCTCGATCAGCTACGCGCTGCCGCATGGTTCACGAGTGACGCTCGGTGTGTACAATATCGTGGGCCAGCTCGTCCGCACCGTAGTGGACGAATGGCAGCCGGCGAACGTCTACTCCGTCGCGTGGGACGGAAGGGATGAGCATGGGCGCGAGGTCGCGAGCGGTGTGTACATCTACCGCCTCGAGACCGAGGACTTCACCGCGACCCGCAAGATGGTCACGCTGAAGTAGCGCCTGGATTCGCAGCAGTACCCCGAGAGCCCGCCCTGTCCAGGGCGGGCTCTCTCTTTTCCTGCGCCCTCTCTCCCGGAGTCGGCAGGAGCGTACATCAAGATCCCGGCCGCATTCCCGGGTGCAATCTACCCCTCTGAATCACCCCACCCACGTGCAGATCGAACACCGCACACGGCGGAGCCGCACACAGAATGCCCCAATCCTATGCCGTTCTCCTGGGCCAGTACATGTGAATTGACAGGCCCGAACAAGGATGGTAACATGGCGAGGAGCGAGTAAATCGATTGCTGCACCCTGCATCGGTCAGCATACGGAGCGCACTATGGAACGGCCGGTCATCAATAACCGGTATGAAATGCTGGAGAAAATGGGCGAAGGGGGGAGCGGAGAGGTCTATCGGGTGAGGGATCTGCTCAAGGAGCGCACCGTGGCCCTCAAGATGCTCTCGCGCCTCGGCGGGGCGGGCGAGCGCTATCTGCGCTTCAGGCACGAGTTCAGGACCATGACCAGGCTCCGCCATCCTCACATCGTCGAGGTGTACGACTTCGGCGTCACCCAGGATGACATTCCCTTCTTCACCATGGAGCACATAGCCGGCGGGACTATCACAGAGTACCTGGCTCGTGTCGGCCTCGAGTACCCGACCCTGGCAATGCTGCTCACCCAGATCTGCCAGACCCTCGAATACATACACGGCAAGGGGCTGGTCCACGGCGACATCAAGCCCGGCAACATCCTCGTACAGGAGGGAGAGACACCTGCTGTCAAGCTCATGGACTTTGGCCTGGCAGCACGGATAGCCGATCTCGCCCGGGCCGGGGTCACGGAGACAGCGCAGACCGGTCTCCTCGCCGGTACGCTCGAATACATCGCACCCGAGATCGCCCGGGGCCGGTATGCCGACCGCCGCACCGACCTGTACTCGCTGGGGGTCGTGCTCTACGAGATCGCCACGGGCATCTGCCCGTTCAGGGGAGACAGCCCGGTCTCTCTCATTCGCCAGCACCTCGAGACCGCCCCCATACCTCCCAGCGAGCAGGTGGAAGAAGTCGATACAGAACTCGAAGAGATCATTCTCCGGCTCCTGGAGAAGCGACCCTCGCACCGCTTCCAGTCTGCTGCAGAGTTGATGAATCGGCTGCTCAGCATCGGTGATGAGGAATTGGCGGTCCTTCCTCTCCCTTCTGATCACATCATGAGTGCGGAGTTCGTGGGCCGCGAGGAAGAACTGCGTGCTCTCCAGTCCGTACTCGAAGAGGCGACAGGTGGGGCGGGAAGAACAGTTCTTGTCGAAGGTGAAGTCGGCGTTGGAAAATCACGCCTCGTCGAGGAGTTCAAATTCAACGCTCAGCTCGAGCGGGCCGCAACCCTGGAAGCGACCTGCTTTCAGGGACAGAGAGAACTCCACGGTGCGGTGCGCGACATCATACTGCAGGCAGTTGGACTTGTCGAACCGAGAAATCCAGACCTCGTATACCAGCATGCGAGAGCGCTCATCAGGTTCGTTCCCGAACTCCGCGAGAAACCCTATCTAGCCTACATCGAGGAGCCGCCCGAGCTCGAGCCAGCGCAGGAGCGGCTCCGTTTCCTCGACGATGCCGCCCGCTTCCTCTCGGCGGCATCACACCACCAGCCACTCGTAGTCTTCATCGACAATCTCCACCTCGCAGACAGGATGACCGTCGAGTTCGTGCGCTACCTTGCGAGAAACGTGAAGCGGAACCGTATCTTGCTCTGCGCCACGTACAGAAAAGGAGAGCTCCCCCTCGCTGACGAAAGCGAACGAGGGACTCGTGTGGCTCAGCTCATCTCGTGGCTCGCCGAGCGCACTGACGTCCGGGAGATCACACTGGAGCGCATGCGGAAGGACGAGATCAAGGTTCTCATCAGCACCCTGCTTGGAGCTGCCGACCCTCCGGCCGAGCTCGCCGGCTTTCTCTTCGAGCGCACCGGAGGAAACCCACTCTTCTGCGTCGAGATGCTTCGATCCATGGTCGAAGAAGGCCTGCTCGTGCGTCGGGACCATCAGTGGCAGTTCTCCAGGCCCGGCGTGCCCGCCGTTCCCCGCACGGTACGGACGATAATAGGCCGACGTCTCGAGCGTCTTGATAGGACACGAAAGGAGATCGTTGAGGCGATAGCGATTGCCAGGAAGGACATTGAGGTAGAGACACTCCGCGAGATGGTAGGGCGCGATGAAGAAGAGCTTCTCGACTGCCTCCACGAACTCGTGCGAGTAGGCATAGTCGAGGAGAGGAGGCCCGATGCCTCGATCACCTATCAGTTCGCCCACGCCCTGCTCAAGCAGACAGTGTACGAAAGCATCTCCGAAGACGCAAGACGCGAACTGCACGGAAGACTTGCACATCTCCTAAGGGCGGCGTGTGGCGACGATGAGGCTTTTGCCGGCGACCTCGCCTATCACTTCCACAATGGAGGCGATATAGAGGAAGCGCTCCACTACTCCCGCGTTGCTGCAACACGCGCGGCGAACGCCTACGCAAACGAGGAGGCAATCGAGCACTACAGCCGCATCCTCGCCCTGCTCGGCGATGACGGGGACGAGTATCGGCTCGAGATCCTCCTCACGTTGGGAGAACTTTACGATGTGACCGGGTGCTATAACGAGGCAGTGAAGACCAACGAAGATGCGCTCGCTCTTGCCAAGTGCCTGAAGGCTCCACCAGCGACGGTGGCCGACATCCACCGCCGCCTGGGTCACATCTGGTTCCAACAGGGACAGTACGAGCAGGCCCACAGAGCCCTCCGGAAGGGGATCCAGCGGCTCGGAGCGAAGAGCGAGACACCGGAGATGGCTCGTCTGCGGAACGAGATCGGGTGGATATACGTGCGCCAGGGCGAACACGAGAAGGCAATCGAAAGTTGTCTCAAAGGACTCCGGCTCGTCGAGGCTACCGACCACTTCTATGAGCTCGCCCAGTCCCAGAATCTGCTCGGCGTGATCTATCTCAACAAAGGCGACTACGAGCGCGCGACGAGATATCATCTCGAGGCGCTCGAACTGAGGGAGAAGGTAGGAGCACGACGCGACGTGGGGGGATCATACATCAACCTCGGGGTCTGCGCCTCGAGAACAGTA
>Ga0209427_10000314_pt1 | contig 49805 bp, 39 predicted proteins | sample DeeMarSWOR136_30_FD_187465 | JGI IMG/M metagenome (GOLD analysis project Ga0209427, IMG submission 187465) | Marine sediment microbial communities from White Oak River estuary, North Carolina - WOR-1-36_30 (SPAdes) (version 2) | ecosystem: Environmental > Aquatic > Marine > Intertidal zone >...
AGATTTCCTGTCCCAGAAACTTTTGAATGATTAATTGTTATAATTTTATAATATTTGAAATCATCTGCATTAGGTGGATGAACTGAAGAATTTTTTAAATTATTCCCATCTTGATCTTTTTCCCAAATATCCTTATTTGTCTTAATTCTATTAATATTAATGTTTAGAAAAAATTGATTAATTATCATTGGTATAATTATTAAAAATAGCAAGATGCATAAAATTTTGGTCCGTTTTTTTAAATTTTGGATATGTTTTGTATTAATTGTCATTTTAGACCCTTAATTTGCGATTTAAATGAACTACTTTAAACCATTATATGTCAATTTGAATATTTATTTCTATAGGAAGCATTCATGGAGAAAAAAAAAAAAATTAGTTTGTACTATTGATTCTATTCCTTATTTTTCTGATTTCAGATTTAAATAGGTCTCTTCAAGTATATTAAGGTACTGAATTAATACCTTGTCAGATTTAGATTTTTGTTGGTTTATTACTTCAATAACGTTTAATATGTATTTAGGAAATATAGCACTTATATAAAAATCTGTAATGAGGGTATAATATTCTACTCCATTCTCATCTTTAAAGACTTTTATCATTTGTGTATCATATAACTTCTTCAATACACTATAAATATCACTTACACCTTTATTTTTCAATTTATCAAAATCTTCCATCGTTGCTATAGCTTTTCTTAACAATTGTAATGTTTGATATATTTCAGGGTCGATTAATACATCAAGAAGCTTAAGATTATCATCTTCGTTTGGATAATATCCATTGAAGAATTTCTGAACGTCCTCTCGATAGATCCTGGAAAATTGGGGTGGTAAGCCGTGAGCCTCGGGATTTTTAAATAAGATATCAGGGGGCACTCTCAACATAAAAATATCTTTTGTAAGAAAGATTACTTCCGAGGGAATTCCCTTTACTGAAGCTACTTTAATTATTTCACCTTTAATAAGATCGGCTAAAACTGCTTCTAAGTCTATGGTTTCTCCGACTTTTTTGTCCTTCACCCAAATTACCAATTCTGATTTAGTGATGACCCCAAAATCTCTTAAAATGTTTATAATCATTCGTTTGATTTCGTCTTCAAGATAAGAGATAAGAATTTGTTCATAATTAAGAGAGGGATAAACCGATAATCGCTGAAAAATAGAAGGTATCATCTGGAGATATGTGTCTTCTTCGAGGTTTTGCAAGATTATTCGTGAAACATTTGCCATTGCGCCTTCATACATATCAGGATCATCTTCTAATTTCAGAAATAGTACAATGTAATAACCTGATTCTGGACCTGTATAATATGATAGTATATTCATTGAACCAACAGTTAGATTTATTACTCCTTTTTCCCCGCTGTACTCGTGAGTACTATAAACCTGTATCATTGTTTTTTCTTCAATATTAATATCTGAAGGGTATTTAGTTAAAATTTCTGTTCCAATTCTCTCATCCCATTTCATCAAGATTATTCCCAGTGGTTTCAGATCATGGATTTTCTCAGGTTTAATACGTTTTGGTTCATAGATTTTCTTACTCTTTTTCATTTCAAATCCTAAGATCTCTTCTAGTGAAAGTCCGATGGAACTCCATTTATCTCTCACCCGTTCTCCAATAAAAACTTCTTTAGAGGAATATAATAAGGATTTTGAGATATCTTCCTCTTTTTTTATTAATTTCTTCATTTCTCTTACATTTTTAACGAAAGTAGGAATTGTTGCATATTTATATACTCTATAACCAATTATACTTCCTAAAATCCCCAGAATACTAAATATTATAATTAAGAAATAAAAAGTTGGCATACCAGGGAAAATTTCTTCCATTTTAACTACAATTGTAATAAAAAACTCTTCTGAAAAGTAATCTTCTCGCGAGATATTAATGATACCTCTAATAGTTTTGGAACTGAAAAAAGCTTTTACATTTCTAGTTGAGAATTCAAGCATGTAAGTTCCATTAGCTAACTCGGTAAATTTATATTCAATACCACCTATTGTTAATAACACAGACGCATTTAGAAGAGGTATCCCTCCCCTCGTAGGATCAGTTAAATTTATTTCTATTTGAACTATTTTTCCATGAACAACACTAGTTTGGTAATTCTTAAAAACATCTCCTAAGGAATAATCTAGCTCTCGCTTGTTGATGGCCAAGCGAATTATTGCATTTTTATATTCATAGTTATCCTTCTCTAAAGTAATAATTAATAGATAATCTCCAACAGTTCTGATTTCAGAATCAAAATCCAAGACAAGAGAATCATCAAAAGTTTGAATTAGCGTTCCCTCACCATTAGCAGTAACATTTCCATTAATATCATATTTCTCCCACATATAATTCTGGGTTTTTAAATCTGTAATTCTTACCCCTGTCAGCGCATCAGTGTATAGAAATGTAAAATTAATAGAATCTTTAACATACATAAATTCAACCAATTTAGCTATTGTTGCCTCGCCGTTTACAAAAGTTAAACGTTTCATAACAAAGAAATCCAGGTCCTTGACCGCTAAATTATAGTTTTCGTTATTAATTTCAAATCTAACAGTATAATAACCAGCATCTATAAAAGAAGTATCAATTGTTTGCAAATAGTATCTTAAATCTGGATAATATTCGACTGTACCATAAATGTCTGGAGAATCCCTTATAACGTATGTAACAGATCCTAATGTTTCAAAAACCGCCGTTCTGAAATAACTCACTTTAAGAGAAAGAGTAAAATTTACCTGCTGATTAGTATGTATAATAGCATTGTATAAAATATCTTTATTAAAATTAATCAATGAGAAGCTACCTTGCCCTAGAAAAGTATTTTTAATTGAGTATGTCTGACTTCCAATTGTAATATTCATGGCAAGTTGAGAAGGAGTGAAGTATTGAGTACCATTATTTATGTTATCAACTAGTAGCTCTATATAACTTTCTTCCCAATCATTATCAGTTAAACTCAATTGATAACTTCCTCCATGAGGGATGTTCTGTATTATGCTTGATCTATTTAATATTTCTAAATATTGATTTTGGTAAAAAATTTGAACAAATTCTGCCTTAATTATGACATCAAACATAATATTTGGATCGCTTTCAACATTAAATAGGAATTGATTATCAACGGGATAAATAATTCTGTCGTCTATGATTGATTCTCCACTTCCATTAGCATCTCCAGAACGAAGAGAATAGCTAAAACCATCAAGGGTGGTTATATTTAAATTGGTAAGAGGAGTTAAATCTACTTTTTCCCAACTAGAGATGTTATAGCAATTTTGAATTATAAAACTGACATTTTTCATGGCCCACCCTTCAGAAGCAGATAAAATTGAGATAGAATCTGAAACATTGTATTGATAATATTGAACATTAATATTGTTTCTAATAAAGGACGCTTCAGTAATGACATCTATAGTGCCATCAAACGTTCCATTAATGATAAATTCAAAGCTGTTATCCCCAGTTGGGCTTCTTTTATTCAAATCTATGGTGATTCCTGTCCAGATACCAAGATTATAATCCCATCCTGCATGATTCGACGTATTAAATATTCTATTTATTCCATAGGGATCTACTATTGACAAATAAATATCAGAGGCATTGACATTCCACGAGATATTATAAATATTGAAGGTAATCTGTGTCAAATTCCAATTAGTATTAATATTAGATAAAAAGAACTTGAAACTATGATCCATATTTTGAAATATTGCTATTTCATTAGTAAAACTTTCAGAAATTTCCCCATAAGCTTTTACCGATAAATCAATATTATCTGACCAATAAACTGAGGGGATTGAATCATCATTTTCTGATTGATTTAAGATTAAATTATTTTTTAGTATGTTCAATTGGAGGAGTAAATCTTGAGGAATTGAATAGCCAGATTTTTGAGCTGAAATAAATATTAGATATGTGATATCGCTTTCTAATTCTTTTGTATCGATGAGTGAATAGTGAGTTCCTATATAGCGACTTTCAGTACCCATAGTTCCAGATTGAATAAGATCTGCTCCTTTAAAGATTTCATAGGTCATTATATCGCTATAAGTAGGACCTAAAAGCTGTTCAGCTCCCACTGCTTTACTCACATTAAATAAACTCCTCAGTCTCAACTGAGTTCCCCATTCCAATGAAATATATTCTGTAGGGTTTAACGAGATGAGTTCTGTTTTATAATTTTCTAAGGAAACTTCAATATAGATATTATATACATCTTTCGCTGAAACTGTAAAATTAGTTTCAGTCACTAAAGTTTGAGTAATACTACTCATATTAAACAATCGTGAAATTCCAAAAAATTCAAGTCGTAATGAATAATTTCCATTAATCCCTGTAGAATTCAACCATCTTAATGTTGCTTTCCCGTCATTATCTGTAGTTAGATTCACAATACTCTCTCCGCTAGTGGTTGCTGTTAAAATACATTTAACTCCACTTACAGGTTGTTTTGTAATAAGAGTCTGAATAGTAAAATCAATAGTGGTTAAAGCTGCTTGTATTTGAATTGAAGAGTTTGGAGTATTTATATCCCCTGAAGTGATTTGAATAATATTCGGATTATAATTGTTATCTTGATAATAAACAGTATAATTATATTCGTAAGGGGTTGTATTTACCCACCAAAATCGGGCATGACCATTAGCATCGATCGAACAATTTTGTAGTTCTTGAGAGCTGTTGCCAACAATTATCCAGCCAGAATCTAAATAAACTCCATCAATATCAACTACTTCAAAAAAATTTGAACCAACATTACAAATTAGGTTAACTATTTGAAATGATTGATTGATTAAAATAGCTTCAAACGTAGTATTTACTATTTCAACGCAATTTCCGATATCTGATGTTATTGAAACTGTGAAGTTGTATTCTGCTTGAATTAGATTTATTATTGATAGTGTACCATTACCATCTGCTAGGTTGCTTTGTATTAATTTTGTTTGATTGTATATTGAGACATTAGCAAAAGGAACCGAATTTCCCAATAAATCTACAGTATTAATTTGAATATTGCTATACATAATTCCAGTTACTCCCTGTTCTAATCCTATAGTGTAAAAAACACTAGGATCATACTGGTTATAATATTCTGTTTTAATCCAGTCGTTAGAATGAGTTTCATTTAAAACTCTGACTTCGTCTAATAACCCATCAAAATCATAGGTAGGATTAGCACATTGAAATTCAATATTACCATTAATGTCAAGTATAGTGCTTATATCTGTTCCTGTCCCAACTTCGGTTCCATTTTTATAGATACGAATCAGATCATTCGTTCTATCGACTATTCCTACTATATAGGCCCAAGTGTCAAAGGTTATATCGGCACTGGGGCTACCAACGTTACTAGTTCCATCAGTAATATGAAATGCTATCTTATCTCCTGTTGTTGGAGTCCCAAAACAATAACCACGGTCAAACGTACTAGATGCTCCCTTATATAGAGGAATTTGTGGTGCTCCTGTACTGGTATCAATATTTATCCACATACTAACCATAAAACTATCTAAACCAAAATCAAGGTGTCCATCAGCAGGGTCTCCTACATTGAAAGTACCATCAGTCCCATAATTGTATGCATTACCAATTTGACCACTAGACGGGCGTATCACTGTTCCAGTAGCTATACCATTTTCATTATAAGAAGTAGAATCAATAGTCACACCACTTGATTCTCCAAGATGCCATACTCCTTTATAGGAAGAACTCCACAGCCCTGTTGGATTTTGTCGAGATATCATGGTAGAATTTCCATAATACATTCGAATGAATGTATCTAAAGAACATGAAAGTTCAGGAATCCGAACCCAAACCATCAACTGTGCGTGTGTTCCATTATAATTCTGATTGAATAATTCTATTTCATGATCCAACCATGTTGTACCTAAGGAAAAAGCAATATCATCTCCATCAGTTTGAGTATCATAACGCAAATCTTCATCAAAAATCGAGATAAGTAATGGAAAATTAGTATGACTACCCTCCCCTGAAACTCTACGATGATCTATTTGAATCATTTTAAAATAATTGAAAAAATCACTATTAGAAGGTTTTTCATCTAAAACTTGTGTGGAATTTGTGATAGTATAAAATTGATTTGGATTATTTTGATTGTTATATTCTGTAAGTATCCAATCACTTGATCGTCCAATATTAGATATTCGAACTTCATCGATTTGTCCCTCCCATTCAGCACTCCAAATTTTATCTTTTGGTTGATCACCATGTCCTATCCAGAAATCCTTTTCAGATGATGAGGGTTCAATAGCATTTGTCTTTACTAACACATTAGGATCCTGAACCCCATCTACGAAAATTTTCATTATGGATCCATTATAGGTGGCGACAATATGGTGCCAAGTTCCAGCGGTAACATCATTAGCTCCTACTAACTGATGGGTTTCACCCGTTAAACAAAAAACTGGCTTAATTCCCATGCCTCCTCCATAGTTAATAAACATACTATATCCATCATACCATCCTTTATGATTCATGATCCCATATACATGGTAATTGGGAGTAATATCATGTTGAATCCAAGCCTGCAATGTTATTCCATACCCATCAATATCCCAGAGGGAATTATTACCACAATCAATCAGATCGTAATATCCATCGAGATTATTGAAGTCCTGTGCATTACCAATCTTACCAGTCGCTTGAGTAGGAATATAGGAAGAATTCCCTTCTCCACCTTGACCATGATTGCCATAATGGCTACTATCAAAATATTCATTCAAAGCTCCTGTTCCCGATTCTTTAAGATGCCAGATTCCAAGAAAATTTGAATCCCATACGCCATTAGGATTTTCTTGGCGATTCATGGTTGAATTTCCAAAATACATTCTGATAACAGTATCTTCCAAAGGTGAAAGAGTTGGAATTCTAACCCAGGCGATTAATTGAGCATGAGTAGAGTTATAGGTTTGATTAAAAAGCTCTATTTCATGGAATAACCATGATGTACCATTATTAAAGGCAATATCATTTCCATTTGGCTGTACTTTATCATGTAAATCAGAATCAAAAAAAGAAATAAGAATTGGAAAATCGATAAGATTACTTGTTCCAGAGACTTTTGTGTGATCAATAATTATTTCCTTGAAATATTCAAAATCAAAAATTGTAGGAATATATACTTGTTTAGCACTTCCCACTGAATAAAAATTGTTAGGGTTAAATTGATTGCTGTACTCGGTCGCAATCCAATCAGCTGAGCGATTGGTATCAGAAATGCGAATTTCATCTATTTTTCCATCGAATGGCCACCGATAGATTGACGCTCCCGGATTTGCGATCCCAAATCTCAATGGTTTGGTTCCATAATCCCACGGAGTCGTTCCACCTGTCCATGTAGTTTCTGCTTCAAGATTTCCATTCACGTATAATTTAAGAAAACCATCGAAATTACTTACAACACCTACTAGATGATAATAGCTTCCTGGAGCATATGTTCCACTTGAAACACTCTTTACAGTTGGTACTCCGCTAACATCTAACCAGTGCTCTATTGCGAAGTATTGATCATGCTCATAATAGAGTCCTTGGTGTGGATCCTTTTTGATCATAATCCCAAATCTGCGATTGTTATGATCGAGAGGAACTCCTGGAGGTACCTGATCAGGATTGACCCAAGCTTCATAAGTATAGTAATCTCCTTCAGTGATATCTGTGAGAGATGCAGAATCAGGTAATTCTATGTAATCATCCTCGATGTTTCCCTCAAGATCGATGGAACCATCTATTTGCCCTTGAGAATCAAATAAAGGGCTTCCATAATCGGTTCCATGATTTTCATTAAAACTTGAATCTATTATCTTACCTGTTCCGCCACTCAGTTCGTTTAAATGCCAAACTCCCTTATAATTATTATTCCACACACCTGAAGGATTCTCCCGGGATTCTATGAAAGAATTTCCATAATACATCCGAATTATAGTATCATTAGTTGCTGAAAGAACAGGGATTCGAACCCAGGTTATTAAATAGGCATGTGTTGTATTATAAGTCTGGTTGAAATATTCAATCTCGTGATCTAACCATTGAAAATCGCTCGCAAAAGCAATATCATCCCCATCAGGTTGAGTATTGTCATGTAGATCTGAATCAAGAATAGAGATCATTACTGGAAAGTCAAAGAGATTGACTGTTCCAGACACCTTCGTATGATCAATGGTAATATATTTATAATAGTTAAAATCATCCGCACTAATAGGATGAGATGAAGAAGAAAGAGGACTCTTATTTTTAACCCCATTTTTTATCTGATTTTCAATATTAGTATTTCCCATATTGAAGTAATCAAATAAATATGGATTAAAAATTAAGGGAAATATTATAATGAATAATAAAATTCCCAGCGATATGATCCTCCTTTTTGGTTTCATATAAGTCTTATTAATAGCCATCATCTTATACCAGATAAATTTTGATTTAAATAAACAACTTTAAACTAATATATATCAATTTGAATATTTAATATTAAAGTAACTCATTAATCGATATTAGTTAGGATTACTAGACCTCTTTTGATTTAGAAGGCTCAAATTTTAAGACTATTAAATAGGAACTCCTAATGGGAATTATCGCTTCAGTGTTTAATTCAAGAAAAACTCTTAAGATATTTTATAAACAATAGAATATTGACACATTTTTCAAACATCCAAATGAATGAAATCAAATATTTTTATATTAACTAAAACCTAGGTATTAGTTAAATAAAATATCTATAACAATTTTTTAAAGCAATACATAGTCTTTAATTGTTTGCAAGGCTAGTTGGATGTGTTTGATTGAAATAATTTGACTATGTGGTGTATAATTCATATTTGTATTATTAAAGAATTTTTTTATCTGTTCAATAGAGAATTCTGCATATCTATCTTGAAGGAATAAGCTCATTAAAATATTCTTCCCAATTAGATTAACATGAATATAATGCACCCCTGTAATTGATTCTAAACAATTTCTTGTTCATACGATAACCAAAGACCGTTTCTTAAAAAAAGAAAAACCTATAAAAGAAGAACTACTTGAACTTGCTATTCCTTCAATCAAAAAAGAGATTGCTATATTTTTTCCCTATTATTAATTAAGCAATTTATAACAATTTTAGAAGAAGAATAGCCTAATTATGATCGTGAAACGCATCTTTCACGAAGATTTTTCTTGACCAAATTAACAATTAGGTCCATTAAAACAAGTTCATACTTCAATAGAAGTTCAACTTTTTCATCTATTAATATCCAAAATTCATTACTATACATAATTTTCAACACCATTATGGGATATGTTATCGTTTTATACGAATTATATACAATCTCATTTACAGATGATTACCACATGCTCAAAAAAATAAGTTTTGCATATAAGGAATACCCTAATGCATTTAAAGTACTGACACTAACCACTTTTATCGATATGCTAGGAATCTACTTATTATATCCCTTTTATGCGCTGTATATTACCGAGCATTTTGATGTAGGGATGACTCAAGTAGGAATTCTATTTTCGATCTTTTCAGCAGGAAATATATTTGGTGGTATGATTGGTGGTGCTCTAGCCGATAAATATGGTCGTCGTATGATGGTTTTAATTGGTTTGGTCGCAAGTGGGATAGGAAACATCTCGATGGGATTAGTCGATAATCTTAATGTTTTTTATATAATCGCTGGATTTTTAGGTCTAATTGGCAACTTTGGAAGACCTGCACGAGAAGCAATGGTAGCAGATTTATTACCAAAGGAAAAACAGGCAGAAGGATATGGGATTCTACGGGTTGCGTTCAATCTTTCAGCGACTATCGGCCCTCTTCTTGGTGGTTTCTTAGCAACTCGAGCATTTATACTTTTATTTATTGCGGATGCTATAAGCAGTATAATCACCGCTTTTATTGTATATTTCGTTATTCCGGAGACAAAACCTCAAAAACAGGATGGAGAGCCAGAGGAAACGGTAATGAAAACCCTTATTGGATATAAAGAAGTGTTAAAGGACTGGGTATACGTGTTGTTCCTCATAGTGTCTGCAATAACGGTATTAGTATATATACAAATGAATAGCACACTGTCAGTATTTTTACGAGATGTTCATGGGTTCTCAGCACAGAATTATGGTTATTTATTAAGCATGAATGCACTCATGGTAGTGTTATTTCAATTCTGGATAACCAAGAGGATTTCAAAGTATGCCCCAATGAAGATGATGGCACTTGGCACATTTTTCTACATGATTGGCTTCGGTCTATACGGTTTTATTTCAGCGATATACCTGTTCTTTATCGCAATGGTAATTATCACCATAGGAGAAATGATTGTAACTCCCGTTTCTCAAGCAGCTGCTGCATCTTTCGCTCCTGAAGATAAGCGTGGACGATATATGGCAGTATTTGGTTTCCAATGGGCAATACCAAATCTTTTTGGAGTTATAGTTGCAGGATTAGTTATAGAACATCTTGGACCAAATTGGGTATGGTATTTGGCGGGGATTTTATGCATGATATCAATGACAGGATTTTGGTTACTTCATAATGCTACTAAACGTCGTTTCTCAAGAGAAATAGAGCCTATAACTGAAGAATTAGTTATTGTATACGATTAATTTTCAATTTCAAATTTAACTTTTAAATATTCATATTTAGAATTAAGTAATTTGAGGATTTTTTCGACAAATGACCTTAAATTTTTCACATGATTAAGCTTTTCATCTTTTTGTTCGATTAAAAATTCATGTAACATATTTCTGGTTGCATCTGGGCCATTCTTTTCGAGATAATCCATCCAATGGATTGATGTTCTACAGATCCTTTTTAATATTTCGTCAGGATATTCATTTTTATCTAAGATCTTATCATGATATCTTTCTATAGCATTACTAGTCCTTTCTAAATGATCTGCAATACCTAATGAATATCGACATAAACTGATAATATTTGAAGTAATTCTGGAGTTTCTAGTGTTGGTTGCTGCTTCAAATGATTCCCAAACATTATTCCATTCCTCTTTATTTCTATTAATTGAACCATCATTGTACAAAGCTACATTAATTATATCACTTAGATCAACATCATGACCTCTCTTCAGCTTCTTATTAAAGATTTCTTTTAACTTGGTTCCTTCAAGGTAACTTCCGGCACCGAAATCTAGCAATTGATTTAGATTATTTGCAGCGCAAAGAGCCTCATGTCTGGTCTCTCCTGTATCAGGATTAATCCATTCCACACTTTTTTCAAATTCTCCTGTTTCCTTATTTTTTATCCAACCCATTTCCCTCAAAACATGATCTAATAAATGTACTTTGAAAACCCAGAAATCAATGTCATCCGTGAATCTCTTTCTCCTCCAATCTCTTGAAGTATATTTTCCTAAATATAATTTTAAAGTGCCACGGATTAAATTAAATTTACCACCTTTAAGAGATTCACATGCATCATTATAATAGATATTATCTGGCTGATTAGAAATATCTACTATTCTATTGAGTATCTTTCTTGCTTCACCCGCCACTATATCACATGGAATACTTCCATCAGAAGGATATGCTCGTGATCCTCCATCTAAAAAACCCTTAAACAATTCTAAGTCATCATCTGGTACTTTATACCATGGATTATTAAATAAAAGTTTGCTAAATACATAATGGGTGAAACCGTTCTCATCCACATAAGTTTTGTCATGTAAAGGAGATACATCTCTTAGATTATCCCCGTTTTGAACAATATCAGCTTTCATATCCCAAATTGAAGTCATACGAGATATTATATTGAATGTAATTTTTAAAAATTGTCAATTTAAAATATAAAATTAATTTTTAAACATAGAATCTATTGATAATATATCTCATAATATGAAAAAAGATGATATAAAATGGATTTCTTTAATATTTTTACTTTGACACCATGGGATTCACTTAATTTAAAGACTTTGACTGAAGTTAAATTATATTCATTGAAAAATATATTTAAAACATTTCCTGTAATTGAACCCGGATTTTTTGATGATATACTCTCAAATCTATATAGATTCAAACATTATTCATGGGTTGAAAGCATCAAACGAATCGTAGGTCCAAATGGTGAAGATTATGATATCAAATCATGGAATCTTGTGTGGGGAATGGATACTGAAAGAAGGATTTTTCAATTTTTATTCCAAAAAGTCAAAAATGAATTCAAGAATTCACAGGCAACACTAGTAGCTTTAGCCCCTCCAGAATTAGGAAAATTGTTTAAAGAATATAAAAAAGAAGCTATTTTAAGAACCTTGTCTTTACTCAATAATCCAGCAAAAATGAAATTCTTAATGGTTTTAGCACCTAAAGGAAAATCAATTGCTGAAGAACAACAACTAATCCAAGTAAATAAAAAAGAAGTGGATAAAATTAAATTTTATAATATGCTTAAACAAATGCCGAATATTAAAGGACAGTGGTTTCCCGAGTATTCTCCGCGCTGTCCACGTTGTAATAAATTGTTCACAAAGATAAAGGGCTTTAATATAGCACTTTATGGTTATAGGTGTCCTTATTGTGGATATGAAATATTGTAGTAGATGAGACTGTTTTATTAACATCTTTAATAAGAATTTTATTAAATAATTCAATCTATAACTTATTACTAAAACTAAGATCAATAGATAGTAATTCGATTATGTTTATAGCTGCGTTGGATTTAGGCACTACAGGTTGTAGAACATATATTTTTGATTTAGTAGGGACAATAATTGCTAGTGATTATCAAGAGTGGCAAAGTTTTTACCCTTCTCCCTCATTTGTAGAGCAAGATGCTAATGTATGGTGGGACTCCCTTAAAAAAACAATAGAGAGAGCAATAAAAAAAAGTGGAATTGATAAAACAGACATTGTCAGTCTTTCTGTTACCAATCAACGAGAAACTATTGTACCTGTCGATAAAGATGGTAATCCTCTTCATAATGCTTTAGTATGGCAAGACAGAAGAACAATAGAGCAAGTAGAGTATATAAAAAAAAAAGTTGGTATAGATAAGATATACAAAACTACAGGTTTAACAATTGATCCTTACTTTTCAGCTACTAAAATTCTATGGTTTAAAGATAAAAAACCAGATATCTATCGAAAAACTCATAAATTCCTTCTTGTCTCAGATTTCATAATTCATAAATTAACAGGTAGATTTTGCACCGATTTCTCAAATGCTTCACGAACAATGCTGTTTGATGTTTCAAATTTGAAATATTCCGATCAGATTGCGTCTGAATTAGAATTCGATTTAGATAAAATGCCAGAAACATTAGAAAGCGGAACTGAAATAGGAGAAATGATAACAGATGAAACATTATTCGATAAAAAAACTCTGGTGGTAACAGGTGCAGGAGATCAACAGTCTGCTGCTTTGGGAGTTGGTGTTGTTTCTCCAGGTGAAATGAAATGCACTACTGGAACAGGGAGTTTTATTCTAGCATTTTTGGCTAAACCAAATTTCGATCCCCAAAAGCGAGTTTTATGTAGTTGTCATGCTGTTCCAGGAACATGGGTTCAAGAAGCAAGTATTTTTACTTCTGGGGCAACTCTAAGATGGTTTAGAGATCAAATTGGTCTCGCTGAAAGTGAAATTGCAGAAGAGAAAGGACTTGATCCATATGAAGTAATGATTGCTCAAGCCGAAGAATCTCCTGTAGGTGCAAATGGTTTGCTATTAATACCACATTTAGTAGGAGCAGGAGCACCACACTGGAATCCCCATGCAAGAGGAATATTATTTGGATTTGCTTTAGGACATCAACGTAAGGATTTATATAGAGCTGTATTAGAAGGAGTTGCATTTGAAATTCGTAAAAATATAGAAGTTTTTAAAGAGATTGGAATAGAACCAAAGGAACTAAAATTAACTGGTGGAGGATCTCGTTCAGATTTATGGAATCAAATTTATGCTGATGTTTTAGGAATAACCTGTGTAAGAAATGTTATAGAAGAAGCAACCTCGCTTGGAGCTGCGATACTTGCTGCTTCAGGGGCAGCAATCTTTCCAGATATTACAAAAGCAGCAGAAAATTTATGTAAAATAGATAAGAAATGGATTTCCAATGCAGAGCGTCATAAACACTATGAACAACTCTATAATTACTCTTATAAATTGTACAACTTTTTAGAAAAAAACAATCTATATAAAGAACTAAGTGATATATCTACTTCTATAGACTCAAAATAAATCCCTTATTGCATTTAATAAATCAATCTACTTCATAATAATCAATTTTATATAGTTTAATTGTTATTTTTTCTTTAATTATAATTACATAGTGTTATTCAGACGAGATTTTCATCTATTGTATAAAAAAATAATAAATGAGTTGTGAATGATATGGAGGAAGTTTCTTCAAGCCCTACTAGTAAATATAATAAAACACAAAAAAAAGTCTCAGGAGCTTTCTATATTTTGATTGTTATAGCAAGTCTGGTTACTATCGGAGGAGCTGTTTGGACTGCTGCTGATATATTTATTGACCCCACTGATAAATGGGAATTATTCTTAGACCTAAATCTAGGATATAAAATAGCTATAGTTGGAGGTCTTTTAGCGGGATTATTCTTCTTATTAGTCTTCTTCTATGGATTGTTCAAAAAAACATCAAGGTCATTAATGGTATTTATTTACAAAAAAAGAGAACTTGAGACAAAATATAAAAATCGAACCGGTGTGAAAATCGCTGCAGGGGGATTATTAATAAGTTTGATAGGTATTTTAATTGGATTCATACTTGTTCCTATTTGGAACCTTATCATAACAGAACCAGAAGATTCAGGAACATTTTTTACATTTTTAGGAAGTACCGGACCATGGGTATTATTAGTGGGCACTGGTCTTTTTCTAATAATTGGTGTTTCTCTCTTTATGATATATTTTTGGAAAAATGGTTATTATTTAATTTTAAGACTTATAGGCAGCTTAGAAAAAGAAGATAAGTGAAAATATAAGAAACCTTAATTCTTTATCTTTTGATTTTTTTTAAATCAAAAATCTTTTACTCTTATATTTTTTTTATGTCATTTAGCTCATTTATATGATTAAATTAATTTGTTTGTTAATCAAATTAAACCTAATTAAAAAAATGGCAATTAAAGCTGGAATTGTTTTTTCCTATCTTCAATTACCAGATGTATCTCAATTCCCTTTTGTTATAAGTAAAAGAATGGATAATCGTTTTATACAGAAGGGATTATTTGTTTATACACATTCTAATGAAGGATTCTTAATTGGAATTATTGAACGTATTATCTTGCTAAATGAATATTTTAGTGATGCTTTAACAATTAAAGCGTATAATACTAATAATAATCCAAATATATTAAAAGGTCTTTTTCCAAGCGAAGATTTTGAATTTGCTATAGCTATTGTGAAATGTTTAGGAATAGTAAAATTTAAGAATAATTCAAAAACAAATATTGAAAAAATTATGAGGATGACGTATCCAGCAAGTCCGGGGAGAGAAGTATATATAGTAGAAGAAGATCTTCTAAATGAGTTTATAGGATTTGATAAAGACAAGGGATTAAATTTAGGTAAAGCAAAAGTTACTAACACTTATGCAAAAATAAATATGAATCGATTATTAAATAAACATTTTGCAATTCTTTCAATTTCCGGAGGGGGGAAAAGTTATCTCACCTCAGTTCTTATAGAGGAATTATTAAAAAGGGAAGAAGATTATGGTACTCCTGCAATAATTTTGTTTGATGTTCACGGGGAATATTTATATTTGAATAAGGTTCCTGAATTAAAAGACAGAGTGAGTATCCAGGATGTCTCATATTTTCAAATTTCTGTTCCAAAAATGCCATTATATTCCTTTAGAAAATATCAAGAAAATATTTCAAATGTTCAAATAAGAGAACTCGCGAAATTTATTAAAAAACTAAAGAAAGACGATAAAAAGAAAAATGGTTTCACAATAGGTGATATTATTGACCAACTTGAAAATGAATTAGATGGAAATAAAAATACACGGCAAGCATTAATCGGTTGGTTATCAGATTTAGAACGTTTAACTTTGTTTGGATCCCAAGAAAATCCAATCCTAGATAACATTATCGAAAAACAGAAAATTACTATTTTTAATCTTCAAAAAGAAATTAGTATTAGAAAAAAGCAAATTATGTTAGATTATATTTGCAACCGATTATTTAATCTAAGGAGATTAGATAAAATCCCACCTTTTTTACTAATTATTGAAGAAGCACACCAATTTTCTCCAGAAGCGGCTCATTCTAAAGCAATTTCTAAACCAATTATCGAGATGATTGCGAGGGAAGGGAGAAAATTTATGGCTTGTTTATGTTTAATAAGCCAAAGACCGAAAAAATTGAGTACTACGGCTCTTTCTCAATGCAACTCCAAAATGGTACTAAACATAAAAAATCCATATGATTTAAAACACCTTATGGATAGTTCTGAAGCAATTACAAAAGAATATGCTAATATGATATCAAGTTTAGGGGTGGGGGAAATGTTGATGATGGGAACTGCTGTAAATTATCCTATTTTTATAGATATTAGAGAAAGAAATTATAGATCAGAGACAGAGGAAATTTCATTAGCTCAAGTTTGTTTAAACTGGGAAAATAAACAATTAAAGTAAATCACTACTTAATCCTTCCCTTATCACGTTGTTACGTTTATTAAAAACTATCATCTTCTTATTCTTTGAGACACGGAAAACGTTTATTATTCCCATACTTTCCAACTTCATAAAGATTTCCTCTAAATATAAGGAATTGATATAAGGAAATTCTTTTTTAAGTAGTTCTTCAAGACGTTTATCTAAAATTTCTCCTTTATTTTTTATGAGGATATCGATCAATGAATTTATTATTGGTTTTTGGTTCCATCTATGAGCTTCGATTTTGGTTCACCATTATTGGTTTTTAAAGGAAATATAAAGTGTAGAATGTCCAACTTCTAATTAATGTTAGGAAATTTATACAAATAATCTATCTTCTTTTGATTCTTCAATCCTTCGACTTTTCAATTTTTCACCGAATTTTTCATACCATTCTATTATTTCTTTTGTAATAGAAGGATGAATATCTTTTCTAGCTTCTTTAAAATGCTCCAATGTAACTTTTCTTGCTCTGATATTTTCTCTAAGAGCTATCATCGCAGCTTCACGACACCAAGTTTCTATATCGGCACCAGAAAATCCATCAGTTAAATCTACTAATTTTTCTAATTGTAAATTTGAAGCAAGAGGCATTTCTTTAGTGAATATTTTTAAAATTTCAAATTTTGCATCCTCCTGTGGCGCAGGAACTAATAATATGCGATCAATTCTCCCAGGTCTGATCAATGCTGGATCCAAAATATCAGGACGGTTTGTCGCAGCAATTACAACAATATCTTTCATCACTTCTAATCCATCTAATTCTGTGAGGAACTGAGAAAGAACCTTTTCTGACACACCAGAATCAGAAGTATGTCTGCCTCGACTTGGCGCTATTGAATCGAATTCATCAAAGAATATAATACAAGGTGCTGCCATCTTTGCTTTTCTAAATACTTCTCTTATAGCTTTCTCACTTTCTCCGACCCATTTTGATAAAAGTTCTGGTCCTTTTATTGAAATAAAATTAGCTTTACTCTCAGTTGCCACTGCTCTTGCTAGAAGAGTCTTACCACATCCAGGTGGGCCATAAAGCAATATACCTTTCGGAGGTCTTATTCCCATGCGACTAAATATTGCTGGATTCGACAAAGGCCAATCAACAGCCTCAACCAACTGCTGTTTTAACATTTCTAAGCCACCTACTTGATCCCAATTGACATTTGGAACTTCTACAAATACTTCTCTTATTCCAGAAGGTAAGACCTCTTTCAAAGCTTCTTCAAAATCATTTTTAGTGACCTCAATTTGTTCTAATAATTCTGGATCTATTATTTCAGATTCTAAGTCTATTTTAGGTAGATATCTTCGTAAAGCAGACATTGCTGCTTCTCGAGACACAGCTGAAATATCTGCTCCTACAAATCCATGAGTTATGAGCGCAAATTCATTTAAAGATATCTTCTTATCAAGTGGCATATTTCGAGTATGTATTTGAAATATCTCTAACCTTCCTTTTTCATTTGGCACCTTTATTTCAATTTCACGATCAAATCTACCAGGTCTCCTCAAAGCAGGATCCAGGCTATTAGGTCGATTAGTTGCACCAATGACTATTACTTTTCCTCTACCATGTAGACCATCCATTAAAGCTAGAAGTTGAGCAACCACTCTTCGTTCTACTTCACCGGTAACAGTTTCTCTTTTTGGAGCAATTGCATCTATCTCATCAATAAAGATAATTGATGGGCTTTTCTCTTCTGCTTCAATAAAAAGTTTCCGTAATTTCTTCTCAGATTCTCCATAAAATTTACTCATAACTTCTGGACCATTGATAGATATAAAATGTGCTTCACTTTCATTAGCAACTGCTCTAGCTAGTAGAGTTTTTCCGCAACCAGGTGGTCCTCTTAGTAAAACTCCCTTGGGAGGATCAATACCTAAACGTTTAAATAGAGAGGGATGACGTAAAGGCAATTCAACCATTTCTCTTACTCTTTGGATTTCTCTATCTAATCCACCAACATCCTCATATGTTATATAACCGACCCCTGCATCAACATCTTCAGTAATTTTTTCGCTAATATTGAGTATTGTATCTTGTTTTATTTGACAAACTTCATTAGGTCTTAAACTAATTACTTTAAAAGAAATTTCTCTGCTAATTCCTATAGATATGAGAATATAATCATCAATGGTTACTGGATAATTAAGTAGCTTTCTTTTCACGAAACTTTCAAATCTTGGATTATTTCTTATTTTAACGCTAGAAGGTGCTAAAACTATATTTTGAGCAGCTTCTGCTTTCACTTTGCGAATTTCTAATGTATCGTCTATCCTTGTTCCTGTGTTCTTCTGTAATCTGGAATCCACCCGAACAATTCCCAAACCATTATCTTGAGGATAACTTGGCCACGCAATACCGGCACTTTGTTTTTTACCAGTAACCTGGATAACATCACCCGTTTTAATGTTTAGTTTTTCCATTGTTTTTTGATCGATTCTTATGATACTTTTCCCGATATCCCTTTTTTTAGCTTTTTGTACTCGTAACACCACACTTGGAGCATTATCTTCACGAACTGGTTTGTCTCCTTCTTTATTATCGTCTTTTGATGACATGATTATTCATTTTGAAAAAAATATTATTCTCAAATTTACTAATTATTAATTTTGTAAAAGTTTTTCCTTTTCGTTAAATATTTAAACTTTAAGAAAATCGTCTAAAGAAACTTGAGTTTTGTTAGAATCTAATTTTCTTAATCTTTCTAAAGCATTATCAACTCTTTGTTTCGAAAAATTATGTTGCTCTATGAGCAATTCTTCTATTCTTTCAAAATTGACCTTTTTGGGTTTCGGCAAAATATAATCTTTCCTAACATCAGGGTTTAAAAATAAGTTCTTAACATTTTCTACTAATTTTGGGTTTAAAATGATCTCCTTATTTGCTACTTTAACATTACTTTTCAAGATATTTTCTAGAGAATTATATTTTTTAATTAAATCTAAAGCGGTTTTCTGACCAATCCCTTTAATTCCAGAGAAGAAATCTGTCCCTATTAAGAGACCCATTTCAACTAACTGTTCTCGGGTTATTCCTAAACTTTTTAAGAATTTTGGTAATGAAATATACTCTATATCTAAAGTTACGGTTGTATCTTTTACTTTCCTACTTCGACTAATGGCGAAATTACGAAGTAAACGCTCTGCTCCAAATAATAATGCATCATAATCCTGAGAAGCACATGCCCATGCGTGTCCAACTCTTACCATATAAGCAGATTGAGCTTCTCCTTCAGAAGTAGCTTGAATTATCGGGATGCCCATGGATTCAATCAATTTCTTGCTCTCTTCAACCATACTCTCATCAAGTTTGGAGGTAAATTGAGCAAATTTTCTTGCTTCTTTAAAATCCTCTGCATCTTTAGCATCAATCATCTTCTGATGAGCTTCCTCTTTAACTTTTTTTCGCTCTTTAATCGTATCTAATTTTAATTCAGAAGGTATACCATCAAAAACATAAATAGGTTTTATATTATGCTCCAAAAAGTTAATACTCCTATAAAACAATCCGGATAAGTGTGATGTTATGTTTCCCTGAAAATCCTTCAACGGAGTACCATCGCGTTGACGAATTATTGCCAAAAATTGATAAATTGTATTAAATGCATCAATCGCAATGGTTTTTTTAAACAGATTTTCAAATGTTATGGTACGTTTGATTTCATTTACTAATTCGTTTATTTTAATGCCCATATTAGCAGCTTATCCTATTTTTTCCACCTTCAATAATAATATATGATACAATTTATATAATCACCACTAATATATTAGATTATTTTTGGTCTTCTTTTCAGTTTAGATCCACACTTCTCACATAATTTATTCAAGTCTTCAGGTTTATGTATACTCTTACAAAAAGGACAATATATTTCCCAAATGATTTTTGAATCAATACCATCCTTATACAAGGAAGCGAAAGGGATATTTAATTCAGAGCATACATTCTCAATTGAATAATCATTAGTATAAATTTTAACAATTTCATCTTGTTCTTCTCTTATTTCTAATGATAGTGCTATTAATTCTTTATCTGCTTCGGATAATGCCTGATAATCCCCTGTTTTTTTGGATTTCTCTTCTACAATATAATTATATTTTTCTAAGGGACTAGTTATAATTAACTTTTTACTGTTGGCTGCTGCTTCAATTTTATTTAGTATATTCCTATTTTTATCTTTATACTTTCTTACTTTAATTTCTTGAATGACCTTTGGGGTTGTATAAATTCTTCCTTTAAATAAATTAAAATCAATACCAGTGAGGAAAATGTTAGCATCAAAAATTAATATTGGTGATTTTTCTTTCATATTACTATTCTTCTGGTGAATCATCAATAGGAATTCTTACTGTAGAAAGAATCTTCTTTCTTAAGCGTGAATAATAACTTTTACTAAATCGAATAAATTTATTATGAGAATTTGCCTTTCGAATCCTAATTTTAGTATTAGGCGCTATTTTCTTAATAGTTTTTTGTCCATCTATTACTATTTTCGCATCTAAGCGTGGACGTAAGAGCTGAACTTCAATAACAGAATCAATAGGGAGGATAAGTGGTTTTAGTCCCGATCCTGCAAAACTATTTAACGGCGTTATCTGCATAATTTCTATATTAGGATTAACAATTGCACCCCCTGCACTTAAATTATAAGCAGTAGATCCTGTTGAAGTAGAAATTATGACACCATCCAAATAGCTACGATTTAGGAAAACTCCATTAACCCTTATAGATACTTGTAGAACTTTAGAACTCTTTGAAGATACTACTAAAATCTCATTCAAAGCGTTGTCCAATCTAATTTCTTCAGAATTTTTAACTATATAAGGAGTGATTTTAGAGCAAAATTCACATTTAAATTCACCATTTAATGCTTGCATTAAATCTTTAAAGATAGTTCTTTCATTTGATTCATCTAAAAAACCTATAGAGCCCACATTTACACCTAAAATGGGAGGAGGATCTTTTTGTGATAATCCACTAGCAACTCGTAAAATTGATCCATCTCCACCTATTATAACTATGAATTTTATATTATCAGCATTCATCTCTGCTAAATCCATGCCATTATGTGCAAAAATTTTAGGAGCAATTCTCGTTTCTAAATAGACTACTTCTCCCTTTTTAACTAAAAACTCAAAAATTCTCTTTGCTAATTTTATTGCTCTTTCTGAATCTAATCTACACGCAATAGCTATGGGTTTTTTTTCCATGATTCCGCGCCTGACATTAATTCTTTATATATCATCAAAAAAATAAAAATGGGAGAGTAATTACTTCTAATTAAATTATTGTCTAGTTGGTATAAACTCTATTTATCAAAGTCTTACCTGCCAGTTGCCAATAGTCTACTTGAGCAGTTGAAATCTTTTTTGGATTAGCCTGGAGTTCTTTTAATTTATTCACTAATTCCTCCTCTTTTGGCCAAGCAATATCAAAAGACTCATACGATTCTAAATCCATAATATTTACTGTGGCCTCATCTATAAAATTGATTTGGGCATTACCTTTTATAATCTCGGGAATCTCAACCATATGGCCCGAAGGTATGGTAAGTGAGCGTTTATTATTGTCAAAAAGACCAACACATACGACTCTAACTTTAGCATGACCATGTTTCCCGCTTTTAGAACGTTCTGTTGCCTTAATTACGCAAGGTTCGCTCTCAACCATAATAAATTGACCAGTTTTTAACTTTTGTATCTCTGTCCTTCTAATAGACAATTACATTTCCACCTTTGTTTGTTTTTTCTTATTCAAAATATTTTTAATTAATTTTGACATTTCTTTTATGATATATTATCTTTTTTCAAAAAAAAATATTAGTTTTTGAGAACTATTCCAATTACAAATAAAAAAAAAATTGAGTAAAGGCTTAATGGTTTTAGAAAAACTTGGAAGACAATTGGACAATGCGATACGTAGGATTAGACGTCTCCCAATAGTTGATAAAGACGCAGTTAATGCTCTTATTCAGGATCTTCAAAGAAGTCTTTTAAGTGCTGATGTAAAAGTTGAGTTAGTTTTCCAGATGACAGAAAATATTAAAAAAGAAGCAACAAATACAAAACTTCAAAAGGCAAAACGGAAAGATTTTGTAATAAAATTGGTACATGATGAGCTTATTAACCTTCTAGGGGGAAAACCAACTCCAATTCGAATCAAGCCTGGGAAAAAGAACGTTATTTTACTTGTTGGAATTCAGGGATCTGGTAAAACCACTACAATCGGAAAATTAGCTAAATATTATAAAAGTAAAGGATATAAAGTAGCTGCATTAACAACAGATACATGGCGACCTGGTGCTTATGAACAATTAGTTCAGCTGACTGAACAAATTGGAGTAAAATGTTATGGAAATCCGAGTGAAAAAAATGCTATTAAAATTGCTGTTCAAGAGACTAAGAAAGCAATAAATGATGGGAACGATTTGATTATTGCAGACACCGCAGGTAGACATAAAGAAGAAAAAGAATTAATGAAAGAAATGGCGATTCTCGAACAAAAGTTGAAGCCAAACGAGATTTGCTTAGTGATAGACGGTACACTAGGGCAACAAGCATACAATCAAGCTGTAGCGTTTGATCAAACAACTAATCTCGGCTCAATAATTGTTACAAAATTAGACGGAACTGCTAAAGGTGGTGGTGCTTTATCTGCATGTGCAGCTACAAATGCAGGGATTAGATTCATAGGTGTTGGAGAAAAGATCGATGCTCTCGAAGAATTTGAACCGTCTAAATTTGTAGGAACTCTACTTGGTATACCCGATATTGAATCATTAGTTCAAAAAGTTGAGGAAGCAGAAATCGTTCCAGATGAAGAAACTATTAAACGTATGATGCATGGTAAGTTTACACTTGAGGATTTGTACCTTCAGTTATCTCAAATTAAGAAAGTAGGAAAATTCCAGCAAATTTTATCTATGATGGGCGGAGGGAACATACCTGACGCTTTAAAAGATGATGCAGAACGTAATCTCGAAAGATGGAGAATAGTATTAGACTCAATGACCCATGAAGAAAAGATAGAGCCTAAAATAATTAAGAAAACAAGAAAAAGAAGGATTGCAATTGGTTCGGGTACAGATTATTCAGTAATTAATAAAATGTTGGATCAATACTCACAAATGAAAAAATTTATGAAAAGATTCCTCCAAATGCAGAAAAAAGGTAAAGGATTTCCAGGAATGCCCGGTTTACCTGGTGGGAAAGCAGGTGCTGACTTTATGAAGAAACTGGGTAAATTTTAGATTTAAATATATACTTATATTATGTTTGATTAGATTGGTAAATTTCTTATTACTTTTTGAAAAAATAATAAAGTACTCAAAAAAGCAGATTGATAAAGGTTTAACTCCACTAAAAATATATGAGTTATGCTCATGCATAAGGGAAACATTTTGTTTATCTTATTCCATTAGAAAAAATAATAATTTATACCTATATTTCCAAAAAGAGAATCTACTTATAAGTTTTATTGGAAATAAATTAAGATATTTAGGTCCTGATGAACGATCTCAAGCACTACTTCTTTTAAAAGCCCTTACCAAACTACAAGAGATTGATTCACAATCAAAAACAGAAATAATAAAATCTACACCAGGGATTTATGTTAAAAACTTTCAAGAAGAATCATCATTTTTACAATATTTTAATACTCTCATTAATGGAAGTGTTTACTTCATAATAGATTATGTAAAATCTATTAACAAAGACATATCAGTTCAAACTTTCAAGAATGAGATTGAAAAAATCGAAGAATCAGATTTCTACATAATTCCTAATTATATTACAAATACTGATAAAAAACATCTCATTAAGAGATTTACAGAAATGAAAAATATAAATTTTCTATCTCTTTCTAAAATTAAACCAATAGAAAATAAAATTTTATATATTAATTTTCGAAAAGATCATCAAAAGACTCTATAAGAGTAAATATAGATATGATTCTAAAAAATGCAAAAATCTTTTCTGAAGGTTTATTACGTGAAGGAGCTATTCTTATCAATAAAGGGATAATTATAGAAGTTAAAATAACTCCTGATGATAAAGATTTGAAAACATTAACTGAAAAAAATAAGGATAGAAAGATACTGGATTGTAAAAATAAATTAGTCTTACCTGGGATAATTGACATTCATTCTCATCTACGTGATATAGGACAGACTGAGAAGGAAACTTTTTATACTGGAACCAGAGCGGCTGCTTATTCTGGAATCACTACCGTTTTCAATATGCCAAATACAAACCCACCCGCGATTTCAGGTAAAAAAGTCCAGCAATGGATGGAAAAAGCAAAAAACAATATTAATATAGATGTTGGATTCATAGCAGGTGTTCCCAAAGAAATTAATGAGACTGAAATAAAAAAAATTATCAAATTAGGAGTGATTGGATTTAAAATTTACCCCTTAAATCCTTTAAATGACATAGATTGGAAAATTCCTGATAATATTCAAAAAATATTTATTATTTCATCCAGATACCAAATTCCAATATTTATTCATGCAGCTTTTCCAATTTCTGATCAAGTTAAAGATCGAATCCTTAGTGAATTCAACGTTCAAAAATATACTACTTTAGAATTACACGATAAATTAAATCCAGTCGAAAGGGAGGAAAATTATATTGATTTTATTATTGAAAATTATAAGAAATGTATTACCAATAACAAACTAAACCCAGAAAATTATCCAATCGTTCATTTCTGCCACGTAAGCTGCATCAAGGGCTATTTAGCGATAAAAATGGCATTAAAATCAGACAATAACTATAAAATTTCCTTTGAAATTACACCTCATCATTTACTACTATCTAACGATATTAAATTAGATGAAAACAATTATGGTAAAGTCCTACCTCCTTTAAGGAGTTCTGAACATAGTGAATTTTTGTTCAATGAACTTAAGCAAGGAAACGTGTCTTTAATTGGAACCGATCATGCACCTCATACCTTAAAGGAAAAATCTCAGGATTATTTTAATGCCCCTTCTGGATTTCCTGGTTTTGAAACTTATCCCCTAATGATGTTGCATAGAGTTTTTACCAATGATCTTTCTCTAGTAAATTTTGTCAAAGTTGCTTCTGAAAATCCTGCTAAAATTTTCAATTTAGGAAAAAAAGGTTTTATTAAAGAAGGATACGATGCGGATTTAATAGTAATCGATAAAGTCTCCAAATTTCCAATTAGATCTCAAAAATTTAAAACAAAAGCAAAATACACCCCATTTGAAAATTGTAATTCCACTGTTCTAATTTGGAAAGTCTTTTTAAGAGGAACTGAAATAAATAATGAAAAAAATATTTCAAATGGACAAATTATTAAAGCAAGTTATAAAGTATAAATGTCTAAGTAATATAATAATACATAACTCAAATCAATTATAGGAAGCAGAATATGTCCTATGAAGAGAAATTTAGTTTAGAGGATGGTCGAATGCTAATTGAATTTGCTCGAGAAAATATTGAATTTTTTCTTAAAAACAATAGAGTAATTCCTGTTCCAGATTATATAAAAGAAAATTTCAATGATAAATATGGTGCTTTTGTTACCTTAAATAAACATGCAGTCTCTGGTAATCCATTAAGAGGTTGTATTGGGTATATTGAACCTAAATATTCTCTTTATGACGTTATCCATAAAGTATCAATCAGCTCTGCTATTGAAGATCCTAGATTCCCTTCCGTGACTCTTGAAGAAATGGATAATATTGTTATTGAATTATCAGTATTGACACCCCCAGAATTAATTATTGTAAGCACTCCCAAAGAATATCGTGATAAAATTGTAATCGGAAGAGATGGACTTATTGCAGAAAAAGGATGGCGAAGAGGATTACTTCTCCCCCAAGTTCCTGTCGATCATAATAGGAATTGGGATGTTGATACTTTTCTTAATCATACTTGTCAAAAAGCTATGCTTCCTGCGAATGCTTGGAAAGATCTTGATACTAAAATTTATTCTTTTCAAGCAATATTGTTTGAAGAAAAATCTCCTAGAGGAGAAATCGAAAGAAAGTATCTTTCATAGTATAAATTCTTTCTTTACACAGTGTATCAAATTTATTTAAATTTAATAAATGATTATTATTATGAAAATTGTAAAATTTTTGATAAAATTCGAATAATAATTATTATTCAGAAATCATATTAAAACTTAAAGAGCAATATCCACATATAGATATCGAAATTCGAATTATCTTTGTTACAATAGAATAGGAGTAAAAAATGCCACAAATCAATGGGGTTATATGTAACACTTTGACTTTCTTCAATCGAAATGGTGAGATTATCGATAACTTAAATTCACTTCTTATCCGTCACATTCTTACAAACGACGCCAACGCACTATTACTTTTTGGAAGTATGGGAGTTAATCCTCTCTTTTCAGTTAAAATGGAAGAAAATATAAAACTTATTGAATTGGCAATGGAATTAACGTCAAAAAAAAATCCTATTCTTATTGGAATTTATGGTGCCGACGCAGATGAAGTAATACAGCAGATTGAACATTTAGGAAAACATTTTGATGAACTTAATTATATGATACCTCCTCCTATTTCAGAAAATTTATCATCAGAAGGCATAAGATCATATTTTGAAAATATTTTAGGATCTATTAATCCTAGGAATCAAATATATTTATACAATGATCCTCTTAAATTTGTTAAAAATGAGATTGAACCAAATTGGTTAAAAAAATTGACAAAATTCTCCAATTTAAGAGGATTAAACGATTCTTTTTATAATATTAAAATTTGTAAATCATATGTACAATTAATAAATGAAAATTTCTCTGTTTTTTGCGGATTAGAAGAAAACTCTCAAAACTTCTTTCAATTAATTCCATCAAACCAAAGAAAATACAGTGGTATAGTATCTAGTATAAGTAATTTAGTAAATATGTGTTCAAAATTATATTATTATGCTGTGAACGATAATCTCTTAGAACTTCTGCAATTACAAGAACAAATAAACGATATACGAACAAAGATTTACAATATTAAAATTGAGAACGATAAAGAAAGACTTGGTTTGACTTATGCTTTTATGCATTTATACGGGGATTTATTATCAAAAAATGACGAAGAAGTTAATCATATCACCTCAAAATTACAAACTGAAATTGATCCTATAAGTAGGGAAAGAATAGAAGCTACTGTTAATTACTTACGTAATAACAAACAAATTTATCAATTATACTCCATAGGTAGAAAAGATCTATATCAATTTCGAGATATTATTGACACATTTTCAAAAATCGATATTTTAGTTCAGCAAGGTAAAGTGAGAAAAATAACAGGACCTTATAGAGCAGATATTAACACGATATATAAGGTAATGTTTGAAAATAGTCGATTAGTCTTCAGATTTCGAACCAATAAATTTTTTCAATTTGAAAATTTAGTTAAACAAAAACTTTTATTTCCATTTTTAGATAAAACATTAACACCTAATGACCCTAATCTGAGAGAAAAAGTAAATAAAATCATTAATGCTAAAACTGGAGCTTATATCTTTGATAAGGAAAAACCTCCTATTATTCCAGTAAGCAATTTAATTTATTATGACGAGACAAAGGAAATAATTCCATATATTTTCTCAGTACAAGAATATATTCGAGGAAAACCTTTGTTTCAGCTCATTAATAAATATATTAATGAAGGAAAAAATTTGAATACTAAAAATTTTATAAATATTTTTAGCTATTTAGGAGAATATTTAGGAAATTTACACGAAATAAAATTTGAATCTTTTTACAGAAATATTAGCAATATTGGAAAAAATGTAAAACAGTCATATTTAGAATATTTTAATAACCAATTAGAAATTGAGATACAAGAAGCAAAAAAGAATAAAATTGATTTTGGAAGCGAAATACGAGACTATTATAAAGATCATCTGACATTAATTGAAGAGGAAAATGAATTTGTTTTATTATATAATGATTTTTGTAGTCAAAACGTTATTGTTAAGGAAGAGCAGGGTTTAATTCATTTGAATGGATTAGTAGATTTTGATGATTGGTGGGTTGGTCCCCGAGCTCAAGATTTCATTAAAATGGAATATCTAATTCTAAAACCATTAAATATACCTTCTTTTAATAATGCATTTTATGATGCATATTTAAAACATAATAAAATTGATAATGACTTTAAGAAATCTATTGAATTGCATAAATTATTATGGCTTCTGACTGAATATAACTTTGAATCAGAATTAAAAAGAAAGATACATCGTCCTGATCCTACAAATAGAGTATCAACTTCATTGGAAAATTATCTTTTTGAAATACAGGCTATAATAAAGTAAAATATATTTTTATACACTAGTTAATAGTCTATAAAAAAAACATATATTATCTAATAGAAAAAATGTTTGAGATTTATGTCTAGGTTTAATAAAGAATTAAGAATTGCGGTTAAGTTAGGACGAACAGCAATTAAAATTACAGAATGGTTTAGAGAAAGAGGAGTTAAATCATTTTTGAAAGGAGATCGATCACCTGTGACTTTAGCTGATCTCGCGTCTCAATTGTATATAACAACTAGATTAAAATATCATTTTCCTGAAGATATGATAATAGCAGAAGAGGAAAACATCGAATTTATTGATAATAAAGCCGAAAAGCAGATTAAAAAATGTTTTAATGATTTAAATTTAGACAATTTAAGAGATATCAAAGAGAAGTTTGAGTATCGCGGGAAACCTTCTCAACGTCAATGGACGATAGATCCTATTGATGGTACTATGGGATTCCAAAAGGGATTATATTATGCTGTAGGAATTGGGTTTATGATAAATTCCACTCCAAAGATTTGTGCTATAGCAGCACCTAACTATAATGGGTCTTCTCTTGCGATTTTTTCAGCAGTGGATGGTAAAGGGGCCCAAGTTTCATTTGATAATAGAGATTTTAAATCTATAAATGTAAGTCAAGAGGATGATTTAAAGTCTATACGCTTTTGTCACTCATTGCATTATGATAAACCTTGGATAATGGAATTTGCTAGAAAAATCGGTATTAAAAAATTCATACAAATTGATGGTATGGCAAAATTTTGTATGGTTGCTGACGGAAGTGCTGATCTATATTTAAAGCCATTAAATTTGCAAATTTCCAATTCATGGGATTTTCTCCCTGGGGATCTATTGGTAAGAGAAGCAGGAGGTAGTGTGACAGATTTGAACGGTGTTCAGTTGAATTTTAAAGATAACAAATGTCTTTGTACTGCACCTGGAATTATAGCTTCAAATGGTTTTGTACAAAAAAAAATTGTTGATCTAATTAAAAAAGAACCTATCTGAATATTTTATGGAATACAAGCGAAACTTAAAAGACTAGTTTGTCGTACTTTATAATTTCTTTCTAAATTAGATAATCTAATACCCACAAGTCTTACTTTTTTCAACTTTCGAGAAAATTCTCTAAAAAGTTCTAATATTATTTCCATAACTCTATTTTTATCTTGAATATGAAAAGGAAGGGTTTTAGCACGCGTATATGTAAGGTAACCCTCAAATCTAATTTTTAGTGAAACAGTCCTGTATGCAATATGGTGTTTAATAACTGTTGTATGGATTTTTTCGTTGATTTCTCCTAACCTTGATAAAATATCATGAAAGTCATCTGTGTTTTCGAAAAATGTTCTTTCTTTACTGATTGATTTTCTCTCCTCTTGAAATTCTTTTACCTTTCGATTGTCAAAACCATTCACTATTTTCCAGATCCATTTACCATGTTCTCCAAATAAATTTATCATTTTTGATATGCTGATATCAAGGATATCACCAATCTTTTTTATTCCCTTCTTATAGAAATATCCCTTAGACTTTTTTCCTATACCTGGAATGCGTGTAATATCCATATCCTTCAATAAATCCTTAAATTCTTCAGGTTTAAAAAGAGTTATTCCGTTTGGTTTATTACAGTCTGATGCAATTTTTGCTAGAGATTTTGTAGGAGCTATCCCAATTGAAATTGTAATTCCAATATTTTCACTTATTTCCCTCTGGATTTGTAAGGCATTTTCTTTTGCTTCGTCATAGTTCAAACATGAGTCTGTGAGATCGAGATAAGCCTCATCATTTCCCATTTGTTGGAATTCTTTTGCATATTTTTTTAATACCTGCATAACTAGTTGCGAAGCTTCAGTATATTTCTTAAAATTCGGTCGCAAATAAATTCCATGAGGACACCTAAGGTATGCTTGAGAAATAGGCATTCCTGAATGAAGTCCAAATTTTCTTGCCTCATAAGAACACGTTGAAACAACTCCCCTTCCTTTTCCTTCTTTTGGATCAGCACCTATTATAACAGGTTTATTTTTATATTGTGGGTTATCTCTTATTTCTACCGCTGCGAAAAAGCAATCTAAATCGCAGTGCAATATGATTCGAGTCATTATTTGAGAAGCTTTTAAGAAATATAGTTATTTATATAATCATAATTGATATTTTTTTATTTTTTATATAAGAAAAGAGTATTTTGAATTATTAAATGAAGTCTTATTTTATATTTTCTTATTTCAAAATATATTTTTAACACACTCTTAATTATTAATTTTATGTCATTAACTAAAGAAGATAAGCTACGGATGGATGTGGTTGATGGGGCTAAAGCGATTTTTAAGAAAGGCTTAGTAGAAGCAGGTGAAGGTAATGTAAGTGTAAGGAATGGGAAGAAAGAAGAATTTTTTATTACACCATCATTCAATCAATATTCCACACTTACAAAGGATGAAATTGTACATTTAAATTTTGATGGGACACCTTTAAGCGCTGGAAAACTACCGTCTACTGAAGCAAAAATGCATATCGCAATCTATAAATCACGTCCTAAAGTCCAATCTGTTATCCATACTCATTCAACTTTCGCATCAATGTTCTCAACTGTTCGAAAAAGCATACCAATCATAATGGAAGAGATGTATATTTTTCTAGGGGGATCTATTGATGTTTCTGAATTTGGAATTGCTCACACAGAAGAAATTGGCCAAACTGCTCTTAATGCACTTAAAACTAAAAATGCAGCCTTGTTGGCAAATCATGGCGTAATAGTCTGTGGTAAATCTATTGATCATGCTGTGAAATTTGCAGAATTGGTAGAAAAATTAGCGAAAATTTATTGGGGGGCTTTGCAAATAGGAGAACCGAAAACATTCTCAAATGAAAACCTTGAAAGATTCGAAAAGCTATATGAAAGTTTATTTGCTAATTACCCACGCAGTATGCGCGGGAAAAAAGGATAAAACAATACGGAGTAAAATCATGCAATTAGGTATAAGTTCTTTAGGCTATATTATTGAATACGGTCTTTCAAATAACTATGAGAATCTAACTGATTTAGTACTAAAAGCCTCCGAAGATTGCCTTATTTTCGCCGAAAAAAATAACATAGAAATTGTTGAGTTAGTTCTCGATCCTCCAGATGTCATTAAAGAAGAAAATAAAGACAAATTTATAGATCTTATTAATTCTTATTCTCTAAAAAAACAGATTCACGGACCTTTTATTGATGTAAATTTATGTACTCATAATGATATAATATCTAACGCATCAGTAGATTCTTATCTAAAAACGGTAAAAATTTGTGAGGATCTAAGAGTTAAACTTCTAACTATTCATCCTGGATTAGCAAATTTTCTTATAAATTCAATTAGAGATTATAATAGAGTACAATTAGCTAAATCAATTCAAAGATTATTAAATTCAATGGAAAGCTCAGACGTGAGAATTTGCTTAGAAAATATGCCAAAAAATACTCACATAATGCTTGATGAAAATGATATTAAGAAAACTATTGCTAAAATTGACCACAAGGATCTTTATCTTACATATGATACAAGCCACTTTTACACCTGTGATGGGGATATTAACATTTTATGGGATTATTTCAACAAAATAATTAAAAATGTTCACTTAGTCGATAATTTTAGTAAAAATTCAGACACTCATCCACCTTTGGGAACGGGAAAAGTGAATTTCTATAAAATATTTGAAGTTATGAAAACGCATAATTATCAAGGACCAATTATTATTGAATTATCTACAGTAAAAGATTTGCCTCAGAGTATTGATTTTATCAATAAATTTCTATAAAAAGAAGATAAGTATAAAGATTATATTCAAACATATTTTTATGATCTTATTATGCCAATAATTTCCTTACAAGTCAGTGATGACTTATTAGAGAGATTTGATAAAGTCCGAAATGAAAGCGGTTTTAATTCGAAAAGTGAAGCTTTAAGAGATTCTATAATAAATTTTATTGAAAAACATGAAAAGTTTGATAACTTAGAAGGATATAAAATTATGACAATAAGTCTTGTTTATCCTTTCAAGGAAATAATTATTAATCAAATCTCTGAAATATATTCGAAATTTCACCAAATCATTAAAACCATAACAGATTGGCGTATAGTGGAGAAAAAAATTGAATTAATCCTAATAGTTGGAGAAGTTGATTTAATTAAGGATTTATACAAGGAATTAGCTAAAGTCAAGGATGTTACGTGTTCTATTCGTGAAATTATTATAGATTAATATAATTTCAGTCAAATCGGAGTGAAAAATCTACTTGTTCAGATGGAAATTGAGTCAACTGACCTGAGCTTATAACATCAGGCTCTGAAAGCAGATAATCAACGATATTTTCTGGATTTATCCCCCCAGAAACTTCAATAATTACTTGGTCTCGAAGGTTATTTTGTTTTAGTAAATTGATGGCATCCTCTACCTGATCAGGATTAAAATTATCCATCATGATGATATCTGCCCCATTTCTCGCAGCAATTAATACATCCTCTACTTTCTCAATTTCAATTTCAATTTTTTTGGTAAAGCTAGCAATTTTTTTCACATTTCTTAAAAGTTGCTCTACATCTCCTTTATAAAATCTCAAATGAGTATCTTTTAATAAAAAATCATCTAAAGAAAACCTATGCGTATCTCCACCACCTATTTCAACAGCTTTCTTTTGAAATATCCTTATTCCGGGTATAGTTTTTCGTGTACATGCGATTTTTACACTTTTCCCAGAATTTTTTATTATTTCTACAAATTTTCTCGTCGTTGAAGTGATCGCACTCATATGAGTTATAAGATTGAGCCCTACTCTTTCTCCTAACAAAATATCTTTTACTTTTCCTTTTAATTCAGCGATTATATCCCCTTTATTAAACGGTTCTCCATCTTGTTTCTTAATAACTATAGTAACATTCAATAAATCGAAAAGTATTTTTAACTCTTCTAGTCCCGAAATATATCCTGAACTTTTAGCAATAACTTTAGCAGTTGTTTCAGCACGATAAGGGATAATACTTGAGGAGACATCTGCATAACTGCAATCTTCTTCAATAAATTCCTTGAGTTTTCTTCGAATAATAAACCGATTATAATAACTCATGTTTGGCACATTTAATTATGGTATAATTATTATAAGTTAAAAATTAAATAAATTATATGGTTGCTATAGAAAAACTCATTATACCGAATAATGAATTTAAACTAGAAGCGGAATTATTTCAATCAAAAAATGGTAAAGAAAAACCTATAGTGTTAATTTGTCATCCTCATCCTCAATTTGGGGGTAATATGTACAATAACGTGGTATCTGGAGTTTTTAACAAATTAATAGCAAATGATTTTTCCTGCTTAAGGTTTAATTTTAGAGGTGTTGGAGGATCCACAGGATCACATTCAGGTGGATTGGGTGAATTAAGTGACGTCCATGTTTGCGTTGACTATTTAATAAAAGAAAGTTTTGAGAGAATTCTTATATGCGGGTATTCATATGGGGCTGCAATAGGGTGTTCGGCTGTGAATTATTCCGAAAAAATAATTGGATTCATCTCTATTTCTTTTCCCTGGGGATTTATGGGAACATACAAAGAAAAATCCCAAACTTCAAAACCAAAACTGTTTATTCAAGGAAGTAGAGATGAAGTCGCTCGTTTTGATAATTTTCAGAAAAATTATGAATTCTACTTAGATCCAAAAAAAAGTAAAATAATTGATACTGATCATTTTTATTGGGGTTATGAAGATATAGTTGCTGAAGAAGTTTTAGCTTTTTTACGTGATTTTTAGAAGGAGATTACTAAATAACTCTCCTTCCTTAAAGTATCTAACTTTTTATAAAAAATGCAGTAAAAAATAAGACATAAAATTAAAGCGAAGAAAGTTTTTCTAAATCTCTTTTACTATTTTCTTCTGCCCAATCTAGGAGTTGATCGATATACTTCTCAATTTCCTCGCTTTCAGGTAGTTTGGTTAAAACGGCTAAAAGGAATTGAGTTTTATCATCACTCATTATAATATTTCTCATAATAATATAGTCATCTTTATATTTTATTTTCATACTCTTGACTTCAGATAAATCCATTTCCTCAGCAGCCTTATAAGCAGCATCGCTTAATAAAGAACCCATTGCTGCCACTACTCTTTCATCTATTTTTTCTTCTTTTTGAGAGGCTAATACTAGACCTGCAGAAGTAGCAAAAAGTGAAGCACGAAAATTTCCATTATCATTAAGTTCTTTAAGTACTAAACCGAGTCTACTTACCAACTTTACGCACACTCTTTCATAATTAATTGATTAGTAATTTTAAGGAAATAATTATAAATTTTTATTGAATAAGTATTTAAATATATTTCGTAAGCATTAAGTTTCGTTGTATAATAAATATGAGTTAAATAATATTTAAATTATTTGAATTATCATAATTCCGCTAGTGTGTTTTATAGTATACTTTTATAGTCTGTTTTAACAACCTAAATGCATGGGTTTGTTAAATTTATGAATTCAAAAACTTTCTATAGTTTCAATGTTATAATGAAGGTAGATATTATATCATTCTCATCAATTTTTAATGTTATTACCGTAGGTTTTGCTACAGGTTTAAGGAATCCCGGTTTTTGTGGAGGTGCATTCGGGTTTATAGGAGAACCTGGATTTAAAAGCAGAGTATTAAACTTGGTCCCTTGTATAAGAGGGACATGGGTATGTCCAAAAATAATAATATGTAGATCATGTTCTTTCATAAATTCTTCAAGATTTTCAGGTAATATATGGATTACCCCAATATTATAACGACTAGCAGAGAATTTAATAAATTTTTCTAAATTCTCTATCTCATCAGCATTTCCTTTTACACAAGAAACAGGAGCTATTTTTTCAAGCTCACTCAGAAAAAATAGTTCACAAACATCCCCCGCATGAATAATTTTATCGGCTTCTTTGAAAACATTTTCTAATTGACTGATAAGAGATGTTATTCGATCTTTTTCAGTATGAGAGGTTATATGAGTGTCAGAAATTATCCCTAACTTCATTAACACGACGCTCCTTTAAATTGCTATTAAAAAGCCCATAAGGAAGATTAAGCATCCTACTAATATATCAATAAATACACGGAATAAGCTATCATCTATTGTTCTTTCATCAGAATCCTTCTTAAAATACGTTTTAAAAAGTTTAAAACCATTCGACATTCCTCGCCTGACATTAGAAAATGACCATACTAATAATAAACAAACGATAGTAAACAATATACCAATTATAAATAAAGGAATATACACTAAAAAAGCTACTACTTTGAAACTATTACCATGCCAAAAGCTCCAGATTATATGGGTCGCCACAATATTATTAAGCGCGTGTGCAATTATTGCAGGGAGAATCCACATTTTTCTCAATACCACTAATGATAAAATTATACCAATTATAAAAGCTTGTAAAAACCATAATAATGGGTATAAAGAAGGATGTTCAAGTAGATAGGCTAAATGCCCTAATCCAAAATAAAGAGAAGATATAATTACCGCTGACATTTTAAAAAAATATTCACTGCCTCGTTTCGTTAAAAAGCCTCTCGCAAGCGTTTCTTCAGTCACAGAAACAGATATCTGAATTATAATAGCGGAAATTAAAAATATAAGGTAGCTATTTTCAATTCCTGGTAAGAGATATGCATTTGTGGTTACGATTAAAACATTTGCCTGATATTCAATAAGATCTGGGATTAGTAGATAACCGAAAAAATCCATAGGTAAGAAAACTAAAAAGAAAATTAAGAACCCATACAATATTTGATATTTATAATTTTTTTTAGAAACTTTAAATAATCTTAAATGCCCTGTTGCTGGAGAGATATCTTCATCGATTATTACTTTTTTTTTCTGAAATTCAAATATCAGATTAGTTAGATATAGAATTAAAGGGATCCCTAAGAAAATCATTACCATTCTTATTAAATAAAAAAGTACCCCATAGAGAATGGTATTTTCCTCAGCTATCAATGGAACTATAAATAATGGAATTAAAAGGAGGATAAATAAAAAAATGAATACAAATGCAACATCATACAGAAAAAAAGTAAACCTTTTTCTCGCTATCCTTTTCTTTTCTAAAGAAAAAACCATATCTATTTCCTCTCGTTTTGATAAAAAATTATTGAATTGAAGAATTAAAAACTTTATGTTTACTGACTTTAATTATTCCAATTCAATTTCTTCCGCTTCAGGAATTCCGTTTCTTGCTCCTAATTTCTCAATACATTTGCTAGCTATAAAATTACCAAGTCTAACATTTCGCTTAAGATCTTCAAATTCAAGGCTTTGATTTTGAACAAATCCGTATATAAAACCTGCTGAAAAGGCATCTCCTGCTCCTGTGGTATCCACAACATTTTTTGTTTTAATAGGTGGAAGTGTCTCAGCATTTTCGGGTGTTATTATTAAAGCCCCTTTATTACCCATAGTTATTACAACAACACTTATTCCTAAAGAAAACAAGTTGTCGGCTTTTTCCCTTACTGTGTTAAGTTTCAGTTCAGTTTTTTTAAATTTGAAAAGGGTGTTAAATTCTCTTTGAGATAAAACGAGTATATCTATTTTTTCCAAAAGAATTTTAATGTTCATAAATCCTTGTTCAATTATCAACATACCAGGATTTAAAATAACAGGTATTCTTCTATTTCTTCCGATAACAGCCGTCTTAACAAAAGGATCAATATTTTTCAGACTACTTAAATATATGATATTTCCCAAAGATATTTCATTTTCTATGATATCTTCTCTTGAAAGATAATTCGCAGCACCACTGTGAGCGTAAATTCTTCTTTCTCCTTCGCTATTTAATGCAATATAGGCAGATCCAGTTCTATGCTCGTTGCAATATTTAATTAATTCTGTGTTGACATCTACTTTCTTAAAATCATTAATTAATTTTAATCCAAATATATCTTTTTTCCCCACTTTTCCAATAAAAGCAGTCTTCAAACCTAATTTTGCACAAGCATAAGCAGTATTTGCAGCAGCCCCTCCAGATAATAATTCTAGATCAGAGACAAAGACTTCATCATCATCTTCGGGATGTCTCTCTACTTGAGCAACCATATCAACTAAAGCGGCTCCAATACAAATTACATCAAAATTTTTCCTCATTTTTAATAGGGTTAATTATATTTGAATGAACCAAATTCAGAATGAATCTCAACCATATTTTTATCCTTTAAAGGTGATTTCTCACAGTATCCAATAATTTTAGATGCAACATTAAATTTATTAGCAATTGATATAATTTCTTTCGCTATTGCTTCTTCACAATACAATTCCATTCTATGTCCCATATTGAATACACAAAACATTTCTTTCCATTGAGTTTCTGATGATTTTTGAATAATCTCAAAAATTTTTGGTACTGAAAACAGGTTATTTTTAATATATTTAATACCTTTACCATAGTTTAGGTTTTTCGTTTGCCCTCCTCCAGTATTATGAATGATCCCGTGAATCTTTGTTCTATATCTTTTTAATACTTCTGATAAAATTGGTGCGTATGTTCTTGTGGGTGATAATAACGCCTTCCCTATATTCAAATTTAAACCTTTTATAGGATCTGTCAATTTATTTCCACCAAAAAATACAAATTTCTCATCTAAGCCTTGATTAAAACATTCTGGATATTTATCATAATATTCATGAGAAAGCATTCCATGTCTAGCTAAAGTTAATCCATTACTTCCAATTCCACTATTATATTCCTCTTCATAGGAAGCTTTACCTGAACTTGCTAAACCTACAATTACATCATCTTCTTTAATATTTATAGCATTGATAACATCCTTTCTCTTCATACTAGAAAATACTGATGCATCCAGGAGGATAGTTTTAACTACATCACCAACATCAGCAGTTTCTCCACCACACATTATAACCTTTAAACCAAGGTCAGTCAATTTTTCACAATAAGTATAATACTCATCAATGATTGTAGAAATTATTTCTCCTGAAATTAGAGATTTATTTCTACCAAGATTATTCGATAAAAATATGTTCCCAGTTGCCCCTACACATAAAATATCATCGATATTCATTATCACAGCATCTCTAACAACTCCTCTGAAAACAGATATATCACCAGTTTCTTTATAATACATATAAGCTAAACTTGATTTGGTACCAGCCCCATCAGCATGAAAAATCGAACAATAGTCTTTTCGACCATTAACATCTTCTACAATCCTACAAAATGCTCCTGGAAAGAGGCCTTTATCTAAATTTTCAATAGCTTTATGGACTTCTTCCTTTTTAGAAGAAACTCCCAACTTGGAGTAAATATTATTATTTTCAGCCATTTTATTTGGCTACCATTTGTATTTATTTTTAAGAATTTTTAGTAGATTCTCAACTTGTTCAATTGCTTTTCCTATATATTTATGAGCATCAAATAAATCGGACAGTTCTTCTTTTGAAAATAGATTTGTGATCTTTTTATTCTCATTCAAAATATCTTTCATAGACCTATCTTCTTTTCTTGCTAAAATTGCGGCTTTTCTTAAAATTTCATGGCCCTCCTGCCTTCCTATTCCTTTGTTGACAAGTTGAACCATTACTTTTTCACTTAAGCATGCTCCTTTAGTTAGATTCAGATTTTCTTCTATTTTAACAGCATCAAACTCGATACCTTTAATATTTTCAATTAATTCCTTAGTTATATAGTCCAATAATATAAAATTTTCTCCTATAATTATTCGTTCCGATGCTGAGTTTGTAAGATCTCTTTCATCCTCTAATACAATATTATCTAAAGCAGGAATAACATTAGATTTTATTACTCTTGCGATGCTACAAATTCTCTCTGATTTATGAGGATTCCTTTTATGTGGCATGGTAGAGCTTCCAACTTGTTTTTCTTTGAATGGCTCAAACATCTCGGCTATTTCATTTCTCTGAAGCACTCGATATTGCCTTGCGATTTTAGCTAGAGTTTGTCCTATTAACGAGGTTAATAATATTACTTCAGCATGGCGATCTCGTTGAATCACTTGGTTGGCAATAATAACAGGATTTAAACCAAGTTTTTCCATAACTAATTTTTGTATGTCAATTCCTTTTTCTTCAAAACTCGCCATAGTACCGACAGCACCAGACATTTTGCCATAAGATATTCGTTCTAAGACTTCATATATTCTGTCAAGATGTCTATCTATCTCATATGCCCATACTCCAAATCTCATCCCATATGTCGTAGGGATCGCATGTTGCCCATGTGTTCTCCCAATACAGACTAGATCTTTTTTATCTTCAATAAGTTTAATCAAAGATTTCAATAATTTAATTAAAGAATTCTTAATGTAGTTCAAAGCTGCTTTTAACTGTAATGAAGTTGCTGTATCTTCGATATCATAACTTGTAGCTCCAAGATGAATATATTTACCAGCATCATCTTCACACTTTTCAGCTAACGCTTTTACCATAGCCATTAAATCATGATGAATTTCATTATCGATCTCTTTCACTCTTTCTAAATTTACATAATTTAGACTAGCCTTCTTTTTTATTTCTTTCGCAGCTTCTTTAGGAATGTTTCCTAACTCTCCATGAACTTCTGCTAAAACACCTTCAACTTTCAACCAATATTCTAATTTTCTTTCCTCAGTAAATAAATCAGCAATATCAGTTCGATATCTTGTTTCAATAGGATGAATAAATTTATGATCCATAATTTCTACTTTTTTTTTCTTACTTATAATTAAAATAATGATTCATCAAGAAATATATCTTATTTTATTTAAGGTAAAATAATTTCAATAAATATAGAGTAAATCCTTTTTTAACTAAATAGAAATTTGTACCGTGCGCCAGTAGATAATAAAAATCATTAAATCTTTTGGCTAATTTAAATTAAATTTTTTTATTAACTCCAATTATTTTGTATGTACAATAAAAAAAAATACTTTTTTTTCCGATGTTATAGATGTGGGGAGTGGTACTACACGAACCGAGTTATTAAAACAAAGAAATGTTGGAAATGTAATTATTCATTTTCATTTAAAAATTCCACTAAGTTTTCTAGAATATGCACAGTAAAAGGAGCAATTACAATTATTAAAGAGCTGAAGACAAAATCTTGATTATTTTGTAAAAGTCATATTTTAAGATATGTTTAAGTTATGTTGCTGACTTAAAAAACAAAGGTATTTAAGATAGTTTTCTACAATTTTTTTATTAAACATCTTTACCCAAAATACAATAAAATTAAATTTGGTTCAAAATACAACTGAGAAAAAAAAATATGGATTTCGACGATGATTTAAAGGACATAGATGATAAATTAATAAAAGAACTGAACACTATCGCTAGAGATAAAATTGAATATTGGGATGTTAGAACTGGAGTGAGTCGTGGAGCAACATTAGATTTCACAGATTTAAAAAGTAAGGAAATCTCCTCTCATTATATTACTGAATGTGGAATTAGAGCTTTTATTAATGGAGGGTGGGGTTTTTACGTTTTAAAAGATCTTAATAGAAAAGCAATATTAGATGGATTTCAGAAAGCCATTAAGCTAGCAAGGTTATCTGAATCATTATGTAGAAATAAATTCAAAATTATACCCCATGAACCATTAATTAAAGAATTCAAAGTGCATGTTAGAGACAAATTAGATGAGGTTGATATTGAAGAGAAAATAAATCGAGTTAAAAATCATGAAAAAGCTGCTGCTGAATATTCACCAAAAGTAAAAAATACCCATACATTATATGTTGATGGTCACGCTAATAGTTTATTGATCAATTCTTTTAATACCCACATTTTTCAAGACTTATCATTTTTAAGGCTGTTCAGTCTGGTTTATACTCAAGAAAATGGAATACTTCAAAGAGCTATAAATTCAGTAGGTGGTATTGGAGGTTTTGAAATTATGAAAACAGAAAAAGCAGAAAATTTGAGTATAAAAACAGCAAAAGAAGCTGTTGATTTGCTCAAAGCAAAATCTCCTATTGGCGGTAAATTCACAATTATAACTGATCCAAAATTAACAGGTACTTTGATTCACGAAGCATTCGGACATGCTGTCGAAGCAGATTTAGTCTTAAATAATGATAGTATACTAAAAGGGAAGATTGGTGAGAAAGTCGCCTCAGAAAATGTTAATATAATAGATAATCCAACTATGGGTCAAGGAAAAAAATTCAATTTACCTTACGATCTATTTGGATGTTATTTCGTAGATGATGAAGGAATTCCATCACAGAAAACTAATATTATAGAAAATGGAATTCTAAAGAGTTATTTGCATAATTTGGAGACTTCCTCGAGAATGGATACTTTGCCTAACGGTCATGGAAGATCATCATCATTTTCTTCCAGACCTCAAGTTCGTATGGGTTTTACCTTTATAGAACCAGGAGATTGGAGTTTAGAGGAGATAATTAAAGGCACCAAAAATGGAATTCTTTGTGAGGATTTCCAATACGGCTATACTGATCCATCCACTGGAAATTTCCAGTTCAAGTGTAAATTTTCATACAAGATCAGTAATGGAGAGAAAAAAGAATTGATGAGAGATGTCTCTTTAAGTGGAATGATTCTTGAAGTATTAAATAAAATTTCAGCTATCGGAAAAGAAGTTAATTATTCAGATGGAATGTGCGGAAAAGGTGGCCAAAGCGTTCGGGTTTGTGATGGTGGTCCTTATATTCGTATCGAGGATATCACCGTAGGAGGGTTGAATTAAATGCAAGGTGATTCTGACATATTTAATTTGGCAAGCTATGGTCTAAAGCTAATTGAACAGAGTACCCATGAAATAAAATGTGCTGAAATCTTTTTTGAAAAGAATAACTATATTAGTATTGAAATTGAAGAAAATTCAGTTAAAAATAGTGAAACTGGGCAGGATAATGGAGTTTCTGTTCGAGTTATTAATAGAAAAGGAGCTTTAGGATTTGCATTTTCAAATAAATTAAAAAAAAAAACAGTTCAAGGTCTTTGTAATACTGCGCTAAAAATGATGAGCGTAAGTACGCCTGATCCAGATTTTTATGATTTACCTAGTGGTTATCAAAATTATCCAGTAGTAAAAGGTTTATTCGATAAAAATCTGAAAACTTTACAATTAGAAGACTCCCTGAGTTATATCAATACCTTAATTGAAGTTTGTGATCAAGATGAATATGCAATATCTCAATCTGGAAGTTTTATCTCGAATTATACTAAAACAAACATATTTAATTCTAATGGTTTAGAAGTTTCAGGAAAAGATACAAGTTGTTCACTATCTTCACATATCATTGTTAAAGATAAAGTGAGTAAAGAAACCTCAGATGGCTATGAATGGCAATCTGAACGAAATATAAAAAGATTAGATGCATATGATCTAGCTAACACTGCCCTTGAGGGTGCTAAAAGAAACCTTAATAGGAAAAAAATAAAAAGTAAAAAACTCCCTATTATTCTAAGCCCAAAAGGGACTATACAGTTAATAATGAGACCTCTTGCTTCTGCTATAAATGGAGAATCCTTCCAATACAAAAGAACCTTTCTTGTAGATAAAAGGAATGAAATAATTGGGTCAAATTATTTAAATATCGAAGATAATGGTCTGATAGATGATGCAGTTGGATCTGCAATTTTCGATGGAGAAGGTGTTCCTTGTAGAAATAAAAAAATCTTTGAAGAAGGCAAATTCCTAAAAACTGGGTTATTACACAATAGTTATACGGCAGGCAAAGAAGGTGTTGAAAGTACGGGAAATGCATCTAGAAGTTCATATAGTTCCATTCCTTCCATAGGAACTACTAATTTTATAATGAAAAATGGGGATTTTACTATAAATGAAATGATAAAGGATGTAAAAGAAGGAATCTTTTTTGATTATACTGGAGATTCCCCTAATATTTCCACTGGGGAATTTTCTGGCTTAATACTTCATGGAAATTTAATTATCAATGGAGAAATTAAAGAGCCTTTAAATGAAACTATGGTAGGTATAAACCTGTTGGAATTGTTCACAAACATTAACGCAGTGTCAAAAGAATACAAAATTTATGGTGCTTTTCAAGCACCTTATGTAAGAGTTAAGGATGTGCAAATTATAGGGGGAGAAAATTAATAGGTAATATTAAGTCTTAACCAAAGTATATTGTGGAACTCTAATATCGTATTTTTAATTTGCCATAATTCTGCTATTACTATTTTGTTTTCACCCATCTCCGAAAATGAAACATTTAATTTTCCTGAAAGCCAACTCTCCTTATTTTTTAATGTGAAATTTCCTATAGTAAAATTAAGAGAACCATCAGAACCAGAGTTAGGGTTCATAGAAGTCATATTATCACCTTTTTTAATCTGGATTTGAAAGAAAAAATCTCGATTTAGATAATTCTCAACCGTAAGATAAAAAGAGATATTCTCATTTAGAGAGGCTTCAGTGGGATAATTCTCCGCTTCTTGATTTTCATTTAAAATACCAAATGTGACATATCCGGGTTCAGGTTTAAAAATCTCATAGATAATAAAACCCGATATAATTACAATTCCAATAATTAAACAGATTTTTAGTAATATGTCAAATTCTTTTTTACTGGATTTTCTAATCTTTTTTATGTCTTTGCTGTTTTCATTATCCATTATCTTTGAACCAGGCAATAGTTTTTTTAAGTCCATCTTCCAACGAAGTTGTTGGTTCCCAATTTAAAATTTTTTTTGCTTTAGTAATATCAGGACATCTTCGTACAGGATCATCAATAGGTAAGGGTTTAAATACTATTTTAGAATTTGAATTAGTTAAATCTTTGATAATCTTAGCTAATTCTAAAATTGTATACTCTTTATTATTACCTAAATTAATAACTTCTCCATTCGCTTCGTCTTTATAAACTATTTTAAGAATGCCTTCAATCTCATCTACAATATATATAAAAGATCTAGTCTGAGATCCATCCCCAAATATGGTTATATCATCATCATTTAAAGCTTGATGTATGAAATTTGGCACGACTCTTCCAAATTCTGGTCCATGTCGGATTCTAGGTCCAGAAGTATTAAATATTCTCACTATCTTTGTTCTCATTTGATGTTGAAGTTCATAAGCTTTAATAAAAGCCTCACCGGCTCTTTTAGATTCATCATAACAACTCCTTGGACCTACTGGGTATACGCTCTTGTAGGGAACCTTACACAAGATTTACGTGCCCAAAGTAAGTCTCTGGAGTTGGTATCGCTTCTTTAGGGGGATTTCCATAAACCTCAGAGGTACTCGTATAGAAAAATATCGAATTATGGAATTTTGCTATTCCTAGCGAATTTAATGTTCCAAGGGTATTGCTTCTAAGAATAGATATAGGTTCTTTCTGAAATTCAAATGGAGATGCTCGGCTAGCCATATGCATAACAATATCTATTTTCTTAATATCCCCTATACAAATACCTAATGGATGATAACTCATTCCAAAATATATAGGGTAAGATATGTCATGGTTTATAAATCTAAAATTATCTTTCTCCATTAAATGTTGAATATTTTTAGGTTGACCAGACGTTAAATTATCTAAACATATACAATAAGCCCCTTGTTCAACTAGAACATCACAAATCCACGAACCTAGGAAACCAGCTCCCCCAATTACTAAAATTGTCTTGCCTTTAAATGAGATATTATCTTTTTCAATGCGATTTATTATTTCATAAATATCATCTTTTAAGTCATAAACCAAAAGATATCCCTCTTTTTTTAGAAGTTGCCATGTTTTTATTAAATTCTCATGAATTAATTAAATTTATGAAATTACTTGTTGAATGAGTTTAGAGAGTTGTTATAATTTTATACTAGAAATTAATTCAAATTGATTTATAATATACGATTGAATTTTTTTTGAATGTTCTAAGGTAAGATCTGTATTAAAGGGTATTTCTATCAAGTATATATTATTTAAATTGCAAATTTCCTTTTTAATCTGATCTCTTTTAATATAATCTAACCATGTCTTATATCCTCTATCAGAATTTTCAAACCAGTAATTCGGAAATTCATAGTGTTGCTTACCATTATATTCAAATGCAATTTGAATTATTTTTCCATCTAATTTTATTTTTGCATAACCATCAAATCTCATTTTTCCCCTATAAATTTCAAGCTGATTTGGATTAGGAAAATTGACCTTATACCCTATAAACTCAGTCTTACCATTTTCCTTTGATAAATCAATGTCGATTGCCATTTCTATATATTTTAGATTCAAATCTCGTAGAAATAATTGGGGAAAGGGTACTCCAAAAATTGTTTTAAAATGTTCTCTAATTCTTTTTTCAAACTTTCCTTCTTCACTTGAACAAATTGTACACCATTGACCTCTTCTAATATTTGCGGGATTGTTCTTAAATGGAAAGTGATTTTTTTCACAACTCCACCAAAAAGAGACATAACTCGCAGTTTTATTTGTTGTTAATTGGTTATATGTTTCAAGAGTGAGTTCTTTATTACCATTCTTTGAATCTAAAATCTTACCTTCTACTCCTGTCTCTTCGTAACCTCGTATTCTCGCCAATTTAATTAATTCTGTATGTGTATATAACCCATTTTTACATATAGGACACCATGTGTTATCAAAAACTATATGACCTGGTTTAGCCCTCCATGGTGGATGTCCTTTAATACAACAATCCCACCAGAAATGGGTTTTGCTTGGTGTTTTATTTGTTGTTAATCTGCTATATGTTTCAAGAGCGAGTTCTTTATTACCATTTTTTGAATCTAAAATCTTACCTTCTACTCCTGTCTCTTCGTAACCTCGATTTCTCGCAATTTCTTTTAATCTTTCCAATGAAAAAGTAATCTTTTCGTCGTTCGCACAATTACGACACCATTTTCCTTTTAACAAATTGGATAGGAGACCCTCCCATGGACGGTGGTCATCCTTTCCACACCATATAGGAAATTTAATTTCAGTCCCTTTTTGATTTTTGATGAAAGTATAATATTCTTCTGATGTTAATTCTGGGTAATCATTTATAACTAGATTTTTATAATTAAGGTTTAAGCTTAATGCTTTTCCTTCGATTCCTGTCTTTTTTAAACCTAATTCTTTGATATAACTAACAAATTCTTCAAAAGATAATCTTCCGGTATATAATTTTCTAGAATAAAATTCTTTATACTTCTTTCTTAAATTTTCCGGTAAAAATTTCGAAACGATTCCTAGATTTCTGGATTTACAGTTTGAAATACCAATTGTCTGTAAATCCTTACCCAAAGAGCGACATATTGTACCATACGTAAGAACATCATTTTTAATCTTTATATAGTCGTAATAAAGACAAGAAAAGTATGTAAAAACAATTGATAAGACCCCAGAACCTTTAACTTCTAAATCTGATGGTGTCATTCCAATTTTTAATGCCAAATCATATAATTCTAATGATTTTTTATAAATTTTTTTTTTTTCATCTTTCTTCATGGAGAGATGATTAGTTATGATTTTAATGCTATTTCTAAATTTTTTATAATAATCATTATCAAATATTATCTTTCTTTTTGATATAACTTGAGTATTTTTTACAGGTAACCTATCGAAATTGAATAAAAACATTTTTAAATCATCACGTATGGTTTGTTCGAATCTAGGGAGTTCAGGATTATCCCAAAGCTTAGTAATTATGATAAATACTTTCCTTATCATCCAACGCAAATAACTGGTAAAATCTTTATGAAAACTGTTGTTCAATTTAATTTTTTTCTGTAATAAGTCTAGCCACTTATCGAACTCTTTCGCACTTATATTATTCAAATTTATTAAAAACTTATCATTAACTTGCTTGTTCATTATTGGACTAATCTTTACGTATAGATCATCTAAAATTTCTTTATTTAATACCATTCCTTCTGTATCTTGAGTCGGATCACACTCTAATGATCGAATGTGGGGATATATAAGTCGAGAGACTACAGTTTTCAAATCAACTTTAAACCTTACAGGGAAATCAGAGTCTTTCAATACTCTTTCTATCGGGTTCTTTCTATTTCGGAGGTTTTCATAAACACGTTGGATTAAACTGTGTGTATGATTACTATCATCAATTCTATTATTAAATTCAGTTTTTTTATCCCTTTCTTTGATAACTTCTGTTCCGCAATTTTCACAGAAGACGGATTCACAATTTTCAGAGATGTTATGAAGAATCTCATCAGGAATTTTTTCCCCGCAAAATTTGCAGGTTTTTTCGTCAATCATTAATTTTTAGATTAGTCAGATTATTTAAAAAAAAAAATTAGAATCTTCTTTTTTTCTTTCCAAAAAAAGTAGGACGAAATACTACTCAATATAGAGCCTTGCAAATCACTAACAGATAATTATTCAATAAGTAAAATATTTAGGCTGTTTTAGAGCCACAATATTGACAGAATTTTAATTCAATTGGATATAGTTCTCCACAATTTGGGCATTTCTGTAAAGATTTTTTTAATATCTCACGTCCTAACATCTGAAATACTTTATCGACATTCTCACCCGTTTTAGCAGATGTACTTACTAATTCCCCTTGAAAATTAAATTTTTCAAAAATTTGCTGTGCTTCTTCTATTTTCACTTTCCTTTTTAAATCGGTCTTTGCTTCAATCAATATCTTTGTTTTGGGTGAATTAGGAACAGAAGATATTACATTTATCCAATCATAAAGATCATTTAGTGAATCTGGATTAGTTACATCGTATAACATTAAAGCTCCAGAAGCACCTGAAACATAGGAAGGAAATAAAAGCCGGAATTTCTTTTCACCAGCGAAGTCCCAAATATTAAGTAAAATTTCTGTACCATCAACGATTACTTTTTTTGTCTCAAAATCAACTCCTATCGTAGATAATGTAGATATTTCAAATTTCCCTGTAGCAAATCGACGAATTAGCGATGTTTTTCCCACATTTTTAGCCCCAGCAACAACGACTTTAAACTTTATCATCTATACCTTCGCTTTAGTGATATTTTTTTCGTGAATTAAATTCAATAATATAATAAATAATTATTAAAAACGTTAAAAATCTTTTTTATCCTTTTAATCAATTAGAGATTATATACCTATTTGAATCTAATGATCATTCTTGTATTTATATCTACTAATTTTATAAATTTCTTGGGCAATTTTTTTTCCAATATTCTCAATTTTTGTTAAGTCTGGTATATCTGCTGAGAAGATATTTTGTAATGTATGGAATTCTTTTAAAAGATTTTTCGCTCGGGTAGTATTTACCCCAGGAATCCCCGCTACCAAATATTCTAAAAGACGAGAAGTTTCAATGGGAGCCTTATCAAACCTTAATTTTAAGGAACTACTACTATCTGATTGTTCTTTCTTAGCAAGTTGATATAAAAACATCGCAGTTTCTTTTGCATCTTTTGTTTTATAAATTGTAATCCCCAAATTCAAAATAATTGAGGTAATTGCTCCATAAATCGCATTTTCATTAAGAATTGAATTGTCAAATGGATCTTCTTCTAAAATTAAAATGGATCTTTCATATGTATCATTCAAATTTTTTAGTTCTTTAAATAATCTTCCATCTTTTATCGAGTCTGAAAAGTCTTGTGAACTTTTTCTCTCAATACCAACGCGTTCTGAAATTACATAGTCGCCAACATATAATTGTTCCAATTTTAGATTAATTCCCATTAATGATAAATTCCTCACAACTGAAGAGGCTGTTTCTCTATTATCGCAAACTATTTCAAATCGTTTTGCATCTGGAGCTTTTTGATCGGAAACCATATCATTTTCCGCAACTTCAATGAAGTTCAGGAGGTTTGATTGTCCCTTTTTGGTGTCTTCTTCTGATAATTTTATTTTTTTTAAGCTATCTTTCATCTTACTTTCTTTTGCTTT
>Ga0209427_10000315_pt1 | contig 49611 bp, 33 predicted proteins | sample DeeMarSWOR136_30_FD_187465 | JGI IMG/M metagenome (GOLD analysis project Ga0209427, IMG submission 187465) | Marine sediment microbial communities from White Oak River estuary, North Carolina - WOR-1-36_30 (SPAdes) (version 2) | ecosystem: Environmental > Aquatic > Marine > Intertidal zone >...
CCGCAAGAAGCTCTATTTTCATATCATCATACGGTTCGTTATTCTGTTCATTCTGGGGATGATCGCCCAGGGACATCTTTTGCAGTATGACCTTTCAAAACTCCACATATATTCCAACACTCTTCAAGCCATCGCCGCCGGCTATCTGATCGGGTCGATACTCTTGCTCAATCTCAACATCAGGTGGCAGATTGGGATAACAGGAGGGCTGCTGCTGCTGTTTTGGGCCTCGATGGCTTGGATCCCTGTGCCTGGTTATGGAGCAGGCCGATTTACGCCAGAGGGGAATCTGGCTATGTATCTGGACAAGCTGCTTTTGGGACCCTATCAGGACGGGACAGACTATACCTGGATACTGAGCAGCATAACTTTTGCCTGTACGGTTATGCTGGGCGTCATGGGAGGACTTTTGCTCCGATCCAGGAAGTCCAAGAAAGAGAAAGTCCTTTGGCTGCTCGGGGCTGGTCTAGTGAGCACAGGACTCGGCTTGATTTGGAGCATCTGGTTTCCGATCATCAAGCATCTGTGGACGAGTTCGTTCGTGCTGTTTTCAGGAGGAATCTGTTTTATGCTGCTCGGTCTGTTCTACCTCGTGATCGATGTTTGGGGTTTTCGCCGCTGGGCCTTCCTGTTTAAAGTGATCGGGATGAATGCCATATTTGTCTATATGGTCACCCGGCTGTTTGATTTCCGCCAAATCGGGAATATCTTTGTCGGGGGATTAGCAGGCAGACTCCAGTCCTGGAACGCATTTGTCCAAGGATTGGCCGGATTTATGGTCATCTGGCTGGTTCTTTTCTGGATGTATCGAAAAAAGACGTTCGTCAAGATTTGATCTGGATGCTTGTTTTGAGCAGATAGCAGTTGAACTTCGTTTCATATTTTTGATATAAGTACTGATGTTTCATAAGGAGGTTCGAATGAAAAAATTCCAAAAATTCGCACTGGTAAGTTTTATTGTGCTGCTGCCGCTGGCTGCGGCTTCAGGTATCGATATCAAGGATACTAAAATGCTGGCCCAGCCGGCGATCAGCGAAACGCACATTGCGTTCTTTTATGCCAACGATCTCTGGGTAGCGGATCTCAAGGGGACAAATGTCCGGCGCTTGACTTCTGTCGAAGGCCAAGAGTCCGATGCTGTTTTCTCTCCTGACGGTAAACTCATCGCTTTCAGCGGCAACTACGACGGTAACACGGATGTCTATGTCGTTCCTGTCGAGGGCGGCATTCCCAAGCGTTTGACCTGGCATCCCGGCCCCGACATCGTCAGGGGATTTACGACTGACGGCTCAGCCGTCCTCTTCATTTCTTTTCGGAATGCCTTTGCCAGAGGCGGATTTCAGCTCTTCAAAGTTTCGCTCGACGGCGGTATGCCCGACATGTATAAGCTACCCAAGGTTTATCGTGTCTCTTACTCTCCTGATGGAACTCGCCTTGCATACAATCCTCTCGGTGAGGCTTTCAGGCAGTGGAAGCGCTATAAAGGCGGTACTCACTCTGAAATCTGGATTTACACATTCAGCGATCATTCCGTAGAAAAAATCCCTCAGCCTGAAAAACGCTGCAACGATTTCATTCCCATGTGGGTAAGAGATAAGATTTACTTCCTCTCGGATAGAAATGGAGAGTTCAATTTGTTTGCTTATGATGTGAACACCAAAAACGTCGAACAGCTTACCCGGTATGCAGACTTTCCGATAATTTCTGCCTCGGCGGGAGGGGGAAAGATTATCTATGAACAGGCCGCTCTTCTACATGTATTTGACATCGATTCTGCCAGCAGCCAGAAGCTCACCATCGGAGTTGCCACCGATCTACTCGGTGTCCGCACTCGATACGAGAAGGGCTTCCGATACATCCGGAACGCCGACATCTCTCCGTCCGGTGCGAGGGCTGTGCTGGAATTTCGAGGCGAGATTGTCACCGTACCTGCAGAGAAGGGCGATCCTCGAATCCTCACCAACTCACCCGACACACATGAACGTTCCCCTGTCTGGTCTCCGGATGGAAAACAGATCGCGTATTTTTCCGATAAATCCGGAGAATATGCACTGCATATCGCCAGCCAGGAGGGGAAGGGTCAAGTAAAGACCTTTGGAATAAACGGAAATGGATTCTACAACACACCTGTTTGGTCTCCCGACAGTCAAAAGATCTCCTTCGTGGACAATTCATGGTCGCTTTACTGGATAGATTTGAAGACAGAAACAATCAAGAAAATAGGTTCCGAGTATCTGTATGGACCAGAGGGCCTGCGGACCCTCAATTCAGCCTGGTCTCCGGACTCCAAGTGGATCGCCTACACACTCAACACCAAGGCCTATATCCAGAAAGTGTATCTGTACTCTATCGAGCAAGATGAATCCTTTCCTGTGACCGACGGCTTGAGTGAGGTCAGCAATCCGGTCTTCGACAAGAGCGGGAAATACCTCTATTTCTTCGCCTCGACGGATGCAGGACCCGTGAAACACTGGTTTGCTATGTCCAGCGCTGACATGGAGATGACCAGCAATATTTATCTAGCAGTATTGAAGAAAGACGTTCCTTCGCCTCTGGCCAAGGAAAGCGACGAGGAAAAAGGGACCGAAAAAAACGCAAAGGAGGAGGAGAAAAAATCGGAGCAGGGAAAGGCTGATGAGAAAAAGGATGAGAAAGACCTTGGTTTTTCCGTCGATTTCGAAGGACTGAACCGCCGGATCGTTTCTCTTCCCATTCCTGGTGGAAGCTATTTCAATCTCCAGGCTGGCGAAGAGGGACAAATCTATTATTTAGAGTCTCTGCCCGACAGCGGCGGTCCTTTTAGCAGAGCAGCCAAGCTGAACATGTTCAACCTGAAGGAACGCAAGTCCGAGACTCTTATCTCTGGAGTCAATGGATATACGCTTTCTGCGGACAATAAAAAAATCCTGTACTGGACCAGAAACGCTATGGGTGTCGTATCAGCCGGAAAGCCTTTCAAGCCTGGAGAAGGAAAGGTCAATACCGATGCTGTGGAGGTCTTGATTGATCCGAGAGCAGAGTGGAAGCAGATTTTTTATGAGGCCTGGCGGATCAACCGTGACTATTTTTATGATCCCAACTTTCATGGTGTGGATTGGGAAGAGATGAAGAAAAAGTACGAAGTTTTCCTTGCTGACTTGTCCTCCCGTAACGATCTGAACAGGCTGATCCAGTGGATGTGCAGTGAACTGGCAGTGGGTCATCATCGGGTAGCCGGCGGCGATTTCTTCGACGATCCAAAACGTGTGCCCGGAGGTCTTCTGGGTGCCGATTATACGGTTGCCAACGGACGCTATCGGTTCAAAAAGGTCTATGCCGGACTGAACTGGAATCCAGAGCTGCGGTCACCGCTTTCAGAACCCGGTGTGGATGTTGTGGAGGGCGAGTACCTTCTGGCTGTACAAGGTAAGGAACTCCGACCGCCGACAAACCTCTACAGCCTGTTCGAAAACACAGCCGAAAAAATCATAGAGATCACAGTCGGCCCTGATTCTGGAGGAGCGAATGCTCGGACAGTGCAGGTTGTCCCCGTCAGAGACGAATACGCCCTGCGCAACCGTGACTGGGTAGAAGGCAACCTGGAGAGAGTCGATGAGGCCACAAACGGGAGAGCTGCCTATGTATACGTTCCCAACACCTCCACCTTAGGGCACACCTATTTCAAACGCTATTTCTTCCCCCAATCACACAAAGAAGCCATCATAGTGGATGAGCGGTACAACGGTGGCGGCTCGGTGGCCGATTACTACATCGACATTCTCAGACGCCCATTGACCTGTTATTGGAATACCCGCTATGGACATGACATCAAAACGCCGAGCGCATCCATCCAAGGTCCGAAGGTCATGCTGATAAACGAGCTGGCAGGATCTGGAGGAGATCTGCTTCCCTGGATGTTCCGCAAGTTCGAGCTCGGAAAATTGATCGGCAAGAGGACCTGGGGAGGCCTGGTCGGCGTGCTGGGATTTCCTGTTTTGATGGACGGAGGGTATGTAACTGCTCCCAATCTTGCCATCTGGATCGAGGACGGCTATATCGTAGAAAATGTGGGCGTCCCCCCGGATATCGAAGTCGAGGAACTGCCTGTCGATTACATCGCAGGCCGCGATGCCCAGCTTGAAAAAGCCATACAAGTTATCCTGGAAGAGCTGAAGAAAAATCCTCCCCAAAAACCCGAGCGGCCGCCCTATCCCAAAAGATAGTGCTGTCCGCCTACCGAAAGAGCTTTCGCAGAAATTCTTGGAGCTCCGGGCTGTTGTAGATAGTGTGGATTCCGATAGTGAGTCCTCCAATTGCATACACGCCTACAGCAACTCCACCTACAGCGATATAGCCTACTGACATCCCGCCGGCGGCTCCTAATAAACCCAGGGCCAATCCACCGATACATATTACTCCGAGACCGATCCCAGCTAAGGAGAGGATTCCGATGGAAAAGCCGCCAATAGCGATGATGCCAATGGCGATGTTGCCGATGGCGATGAATCCCTTGGCAGGTTTCGATTGGCCGCCAAAACCAGGACCATACACGATGTGGACAAGCGGCATTCCGAAAATGGTTAGAGAGGATTTATACTCATAACCATAGCCTCCGATAAAGCCAACGCCGGATGATGGGACTCCAGACGGCCTAAGGGGGAATCCACAGTGGGGGCAGGTGGTGGCCTTATCGCTTATGGATCTGCGGCATTCTGGACAATTCATCAATGCCATGGCTGTCTCTCCTCAGATATTTTCTTTTTAGCGTTATGACGATTATACACAAGAGCGGACTTGCCTTCAAACTCTTCCTTCCGCTTGCCTGACTTATTATTCGTACCGCAGCGCATTCACAGGATTAGTGATCGCGGCTCTCAAAGACTTTGAAACGACAGTTAAAAGGGCGATAAATAGGGCCATTATCCCTGAAAGAAAGAAAATCCAGAACTCCAGATCTATACGGTAAGCGAAGCCCTGGAGCCACTTCCACATGGCAAAATAAGCGACAGGCCAGGCGACGATGTTGGCCAGCAGGACCCATTTCGTGAATTCTCGGGACAGCAGCAGGAGGATGTTGGATAAAGAGGCCCCCAAGACTTTGCGGATGCCGATCTCTTTGGTCCGTTGTTCAGTGGTGAAGGATGCGAGGCCGAAGAGCCCCAGACAGGAAATGAGAATGGCGATCGATGTGAAGGAGATGAAGATCTGCCCCATGCGCTGCTCCGAGCGGTAGAGACGGTCGAAAGATTCATCCAGGAAAGTATACTGAAACGGATATGCAGGCTCCAATTCCTGCCATGTTTTCTCGCAAGACCGCAGGGTTTCGGCTATGCTCCACGGACGAAGCTTAATCGAAATTCTGTTAACCTCTCCTGCCATTTTCATCAGATGTCCCCTGATTTTTTGATGGAGCGATTCGAAATGGAAATCCCTGACCACACCGATGACAGTATAAGGGACCTCGATGAATTGTGGGCCGGTCGACCCCGTCTCCTCCACATCGATCATCGACACGATTCTTCCCAGAGGATTGTCCCAGCCGAGCTGTTGAGCCAGAGTCTCGTTGAGAATAACGGCTTTTTTGTCACTCGGACGGTCTGGCGAGAAATTTCTTCCCGATGCCAGTTCCATGCCCATGGTATCCAGATAGTCTGCGTCTATATCCATGAAGGGGAAGACCTGTTTTTTCTGGGCTATGCCTTCGAATGAGAACATGGTCTCATTATTCACTCCGCTGGGATCGGAGGAGGAACAAGCGGCTTTTACGACTCCGGGGAGGCGGAGGATTTCGTTCTTGAATACATCATGCTTTTGATACACCTGTCCCCTAAACGGGATGACAACGATTTGTTCCTTGTCGAACCCAAGATTGCGGTTTTTGACATGGTGAAGTTGATAAAAAATAACAAACGTGCAGCAGATCAGGGTGATGGAAATGACGTACTGCAGGCTGACGAGCCCATTTCGGAAGAAACTGTGCCCTTTCCCGGCTTTAAACCGGGATTTGAGAACCTCGAGAGGAACGAAAGAAGAAAGGAAAAAGGCCGGATAAGTTCCTGCCATAAGCCCGACCAAGAGAGTGACTCCGATGAGCCCCACCGGGATAATTCCATTCTGGGCAGGATTGAACACCAAATCCTTACTGACCAACTGGTTAAACACGGGCAGAAGGAAATAGATAAAGATTATGGCAATGAACAGGCTGATAAAGCTGAGCAGCAGTGATTCACCAAGGAACTGGGCGATCAGTTTTCTCCGGTGGGCGCCGAGGACTTTCCGCATACCCACTTCTCTGGCCCGACGGGCAGACTGGGCTGTGGAGAGATTCATGAAATTGATACAGGCGATCAGGAGGATGAAAAGTGCAATCGTGGTCAGTATTCGGATAAATGCTGGATTGCCAGGAGGCTCCATCTCTGCTTCCAGATGAGAGTGCAGATGTATGCGCGGCAGGGCTTGAAGAAAAATCTGGACGTCCACTCCTAGCTGGTTAAACTGGTCAGGCATGTTGGCCATCAGGAGGTTATGATACTTTTGTGTGATCTCCTCTAGGTTGGGGTTTCCCTCCAACAGGATGTAGGTGTGGTAATTGAATCCCATCCACAGGTTCAAATCGCGCTGCAGCTTTTCGAGTGAGGAGAGGGACCCGATCATCGAGAATTTAAAGTGAGAGTTTTCAGGCATTTTCTGTACGATACCTGTTATCGTATAGGTGTGTCTGTTGTCTATCTTGATCGTCTTTCCTATCGGATCTTCTTCTCCGAAATATTTATGGGCAATTTCTTCGGTAACGATCATACTGAACGGTGCCTCGAGCCAGGTATCTGGATTTCCCCTGACTATCGGGATGGTGAAGACACGGAATAGATCGGGGTCTGCATGATAGATCCCGGATTCCTCGAAAACTCTGTCCTCATAGGATATAATCCCCTTTCCTCTCACTCGGAGCCTGGCTGCCCGAATGACTTCTGGAAACTGCTCGACCAGGGCCGGTCCCAGGGGAGCGGGAACGCTGGGAACTTCGAGGTGCCGGCCTTGGGCGTCTATTTTGGTAGCTACACGGTAGATGTGGGCATAATTTTCGTTAAAACGGTCGTATGTGACTTCGTTCAAGACATAGAGGAGAATCAAAAAACTCACGGCCATGCCCACAGCCAGACCACCGATGTTGATGAGAGAGAATGTTCTGTTTTTCCATAGGTTTCGAATTGCGGTTTTTAGATAATTTCTAAGCATAAGATTCTCCTTCCATAAATCCTTCTTGTGAATAATTCAGGCTACATAATGGTTGACGGATGGGGGGTGAAAAAAGTTCATTTGTTTTTCAGCCATAAATGACATATATATAAGGTAGGACACCCGTGAATATGATAACCGATGAGCATTTGATGGACCTGGTGCGGAATGGCGACAAAGAATCCATCAACGAGCTGTACAGGAGGCATGCCAAAAAACTGTATGTCTTCTTGTCAAATGTCATGAAAGTCTCCAATCCAGAGGATTTGGTACATGATGTTTTTATCCGGGTGATCGAAAAAGCCAGGCAATTCAATCCCCAGAAAGCCTCTTTTCATACCTGGCTTTTCAGAATCGCTCAAAATCAGGCGATCAATCTATTCCGGCGCCAGAAGATCGTGAAATTCTCTTCTTTGGAACAGAATATAGGACAGGAAGGCAGCGAAAGTAGCCTTCATTTAAAGGACACCTTGGAGGATAAGAGTCAGCCGGCAGATGTTTCGGCCCTCATTCTTGCTGTGCGTGAATGTATCGGCGAGCTGAGAAAGGAAGCAGAGAGGCAGGCATTGGTGATGTACTACATTCTGGGTCAAAACTACCAGGAAATCAGTGCCGTGTTCCAGAAATCCATCAGTGCGGTGAGAAAATATGTGATCGCAGCAGGCGAGAGAGTTCGGCAGTGTCTGGAACGCAAGGGAATCGATTCGTTTTAAGAATGAGAAAAAAAACGGTTCCTGGAACGTATTAAAGATGGGGAGTGAATAATCCCATGGATAAGAAAAAATTTGATGAATTGATGGATAAATGGGCATCTCATGAGATGAATTCTGCCCCTGAGATCAACCCCACCGCAGAAGTTTATCAGAGGCTCAAGGATAGACAAAAGAAGCCTAGATTTACGGTCTTCTCTTGGCCGGTTCGCTGGGCTGCTGCGGGGATAGCAGCTGCTGTTATCATTTTATTTATCGTCCTTCAGCCAGCCGAAGAAATAGTGCCCCTGGTGGGATTGCGCAAAGGCTTCATCGGAGAGAAAGGAGAGGGGACAGAGAGGGCTCAAGTCCTCAACGAGATCGAGGTTCCCAGAGAGGAAGAAGTTCCTAGAGTGGCACAGGCTCCTCGAACCGCAGCAAAAGAAATGGCTAAAAGGGAGAAGAAGAGTCAGGTCGTCAGCGAACAGTATGTTTTTCAATATCAGCGTCCAGATACGCAGGCAGTTGAGGAACTGGATATCAAAGTTCCTCAAGACAAAATCATCACCCTGTCAACAGAGGATAACTACCGATTTGTTTTGGAGCTTGCACAAGAGGCGTATGTTTATATCTATCTGATCGGTGACGATCAGAGTCTCATCCGGCTTTTCCCGAACTCTGAATATCAGCCAGCACAGAATCCTCTCCAACCTGGGAAGACATACATCATCCCCGCACCACCCAACTGGTTTTTCGTACAGGAAACCGAAGGGGAAGTGAAACTCTATGTAGTCGCTTCCGATCGACCGCAGCCAGACTGGGATGAATTGTATGCCCAATACGAAGGGATGGACAAAAAAAAGGGAAAAAGGGAAATTCTCTCGCAGCAGACAGATGCGTTCAAATCCATCGAAAAAACACCGGAAAAAGAAGCGAGAATGTTTACCATCAGATTCCAGATCCAGTAAAAAATCAGCTTCATTTTTTTTCGTTTCACATTCGACAGACCTCTATTATTCATTTAAAGAATCCTGAAGCGCCTTTCAATCCCGATCCAACATAGTCCGGACTTCCCCAATCGATTTTTTAAGCACTTCCGTCACAGTCGGTCGGCGCATATATGTCGAAGGAATTTCCAAAACAGGTGCAAAAGGATTGAGCTCGATTGTACATGGAATATGAAATCACAATGTTCGAAACATTGCACGATATCTATGGAAAGGAGAAGGAAATGCTTAGTTCGGTGAAATTATGGAAGGCAGGGATAGTCTTGGTTTTATTTGTCTTTGCTTGGTGGCTTCAGGCTGGAGCAGAGGGGGATCCCTTCGAATCGGCAAATGTTTCCGAGGAAGCAGCCTTATCAGAGATCGTCTCGGCCAATACGAGATTCGGTTTCAAGTTGTATCAAGAACTTATCAAGCAAGATGGAAAGAATAATATCTTTGCGTCTCCTCTCAGCGTGTCCCTGGCGTTGTCCATGTGCTGCAACGGTGCGGACGGCGAGACCCAGAAGGTTATGGCCAAGGCACTGGAGCTCGAGAATTTGCCTCTCTCTCAGGTTAATGAGGCGTATGCAGGGCTGATGGACACACTGCTGAATCTCGGAACGGACGTCCAGTTGAGCCTGGCGAATTCACTCTGGGCGGATGAAGATGTGTTGTTTAAAGAGAGCTTCCTCAAGGAAGGATTGACCGGATGCTTGACAATTCTGACCTGCAAGCAATCATGTTTATTGTCAACGCTGTATATTTCAAAGGAGCATGGACAGTGGGATTCCATGAAGAAAACACCGAAGAGAGAGAGTTTACATCGTCAGATGGTGGCACGAAGAGAGTGGCTATGATGATGTCTCAGTCTGATCGTTATTCATATTATCATGGTGATGGTTTCCAGGCTGTTGAACTTTCCTATGGAGATGAGAAAGTCAGCCTTTATCTGTTTCTTCCGGATAGAGAATCGACCTTACAAGAGTTTCATAAACAGTTGAACAGGGAGAATTGGGAATCATGGATGTCAGGATTTCAAAAGGAACTCGTTGGAGTGGTCCTTCCCCGTTTCAGGCTTGAGTATGAAGTTTTACTTAACGGTGTTCTTGAAGCGCTGGGAATGGGGATAGCTTTGAGCAAAGATGCAAACTTCAAGAAAATGTGTTATGGTCCGGCATTTATTGACTGGGTGAAGCAGAGAGCATGCGTGGATATCAACGAAGAGGGGACAGAGGCTTCGGCGGCTACCGTGGTGAAGATGAAAAAGGGAGGACTCATGACATTGGTCTTTGATCGTCCCTTCTTTTTTACCATAAGGGACAACGTGACCGGATCCCTGCTCTTTATGGGCTCCATCATCAATCTCTAATTGTCATTTCAAATTTATTCGATGCGGGCTATTAGGTCCTCGATTTTACGGGCAACAGGGCTAGCGCCCCTACTGTAGTTGGATAGCACAGCCGCGATGTATCCCTTATCGAGGAAGAGGGAAAGATTTCCATTGATGCCCGAAAAGCCGCCGCTGTGGCCGACAGCCCTTCCGAATGAACCTTCTGAAATCCTGAATCCATAACCGTAATTTTCCCCAGCATGGTCGGTCCACATTTTCTCCATTGATTCTTTGGAAACGAGTTTCCCCGATAGGAGAGCTAGGCCAAAGCGGTGGAGATCTCCTACCGTAGAGAATCCGCCGCCAGCCGGACCTCCTTTGATAACGTGCTCGTAGAGATTGTTCTTCCAGCCGTACGGTCTGTTGGGGGCAGGGCTGTATCCGATGGCCAGGTTCTCGACCGGATAATCCATCTCAAAACTGTCCGTATCTTTCATTCCAGCAGGCTCATAGATGTTTTTGCGGACGTAGTCGAAATAACTCTGCCCGGTCACGCTTTCGATCACGACTCCCAGCAGAAGCATTCCGGTGTTGCTGTAACGGAAGCGCTCCCCTGGCTCGAAGGCCGGCTTTTCTCCTTTCACCAGAGGTTTGAAGTCCTCGACATATCGGAACAGTTCCCGCGATCCTTTCATATATGTCTCGTTGAAGTAGCTGCCCAGTCCTGAAGTGTGGGTGAGCAGATGATGAATCGTGATTTTGGAGGTTATCTCCTCAGGAAGCCATGACTCATCCACATATTTGCTGATCGGGTCGTCAAGGGCAAGCAGGCCCTTCTCGACAAGCTGCATGATGGATGTGGCCGTAAACATCTTGTTCATCGATCCTAAGTTGAATTTCGTATCCATATTGTTCGGTACATGGAACCGTTTGCTGGCTTCACCGCCTACGAAAGTCATCAGGACTTTATCTCCCTTGGCAATGAGGAGTGTTCCTGAAAAAACATCCGCCTTGGTCAAGCGCTGCATCATGTCTTTGACTTCTTGGATAAGTTGTTCCTCTGTGATATTAGATTCTTTAACGTTTGAAGGTGTACGGGCTGTGTTGAAGCTGGCACCGCTGATAAGAAAGTCGTTTTTCTCGTCGAACCTGATGACTAAAGCCATCCAATTGTCGAGAAGGCGGTCCTTCAGGATGACAACCGTCTCTCCTTTGCGTTCAGGAACATAGGTGCGGATGCTGTGGAAGTCGATACCCCCTGTCTCCCGGAAGAAACCCAGGAAGACATCTATGTGCTGTTCCATGGGTGCGAAATCGCGGAATTTTTCAGTGAAATGCTCCTGAACGAAATGACGCACCCGATTTGGATCGTTGGCATTCACGGTATCGATGAGGGCCTGGATCCGCTCTCCCATTTTCCCTGAAGGAAAGACCGATTCATCGTGATAGCTGATTTCTCCGGGCTGCTGGGCGCTGGCCCCCTGCAGGATGAGCAGGCTAAGGATGATGACAATCGAGACTTTTCGATACATAATTGACCTCCGTATTTTTCTATTCATTTCTATTACGATAACTTTACGTAAATAGTTACATTTTTTCAAGCTTCAGGAAAAATGCCTCATTCCTGGGTAAAGAAACAGTCGAGTGAACAGATTCTTAAGGCGCAGATTTTCTCCTGAAAACCAGTAATGACAGATTGATTGGCTTTTTGGGGAAGAAACAGAGTCATGAATCTGGATTCGTTCTGTCTTTTTTTCTCTTGAACAGAAGGTTCAAAAGATAGATGAGAACAGGCGCGACCAGGAGAAACAGGGTTACCAGCATTGTCTTTCCTCTGCCGAATCGCTCGATAAATTTATACAGCTCATCGAACCATAGAGTCCAGGAGATGACCCCAACCCACATAGCCGGAAGCACCGTCATGATTGTATCTTTGACACTGTATCCTTCCATATGGGCGATGTAAGATCCGATGGCAGCACCTGTCCAAGGCAGGGGAATCCAGACAAATATAAAGATCCCGAGACGGCTCCATCTTGTATAAAATCGCCTTCTTTTTTCCGCTTCCTTTCTCATCGATTCCACAAATTTATCTATGATTTTGAACCTTTTGATTTTTGCAGAAAGATACACGAAGAGAGAGTACATCAGCAGGACATACGTGGTGTTGTAGAGCATAACAAGGGGAATAATGAACGATGGAGAAAAGCCGTTCTCCAGACCGACTGTGATAAAGGGAAGTCTCCCACCGATATGATTGGCTGTGATCATGGAGAGAATTTTGGCTGCAAACTTCTGGTCGACAACTGTGCAGGCGACAAAAAGCCCAATTTCGATCACCAACAGCAGGACTCCAGCATGAAAGGGTGTAATTTTTTTCAATTCATCATCTCTGGCGTTCAGTCCATATAGCCTAAGCTTTTGAATTTCTTTCGGATCTTTTTCTCTTCTTTAGCGTCAGAAAATGACCCAGGAGGTGTTTTGTCAGCTTCGTGTTTTTTAAGCTCTGCTTGTTTCTTTGATTCGAGTGCGTCGATCACGTCTGCAAGCCTGAGCCGCATCTTTTCGGCTCTAAACCTATCTTTGCTGATCCTGTTGTCCGTTTCCTCCGGATCATCCGTGAGACTGTAGAGTTCCTCGGATCCCCCGTGTACCTTTTGACAGTATTTGCATTTTCCTTGCCCGTCCGGCGCATAGATATATTTGTATTCTTTTGTTCTCAAGGCAATCTTCCTCTCTGCATAAGACTCCTCGGTCAAAGCATGGTCACGGATCTCTTTTTCATCTCCTGAAATAATAGGCAGGAGGCTCCTCCCATCCCATGCTCTTCCGTCGCTTTCGATACCCAGAAGGTCGCAGAGCGTCGGAACTAGGTCTACATGCTGGACCAACGCTTTTATCCTTTTTGCCTCGGTGAGATGCTTAGGAGCGAAAAGAATCAGAGGGACATGGGTGGTGACATCGTACAGGCCGTGATGATCGAAGAATATCTCATGTTCTGTCAAGCTTTCCCCGTGGTCAGAGGTAAGAATGATCAACGAATTATTCAGTAATTTTTCATTCTTCATGAACTGAAGCAGCTTTCCCAGATTCCGGTCGACATGGCTCACTGCACCCTGATATTTTGCCGAGAGCAGATCCAAGGAGGTCCGAATTTTCTTATGTGGCCTGTATTTCCTCGGGCAGTTGTATGGAGGATGGGTATCCCAGTAGTGGATAAAGAGAAAAAAATTCTCGCCTTTGGCTCGATGGATCAGCTCCTTGGCCAGCCCGGTGACAAAACCTGAGTCATGGATTCTGGCCAGTTCGAATATGAAACGAAAGGTCTGGAAGACCTCCTTGAATGTCTTCCAGTCGGTGCGGGGAGAGGCATCCCGTCTCTTTTTATAGATTTTGACTATACCGATGCCTGAGACCATGTATTTGATGTGGAGATAGGGAAGCGTGAGGAGGTTATACATCATTTTTTGGAAAAGATTTCTCTTTGGTGTATAGCCGTAGTAGTCGAATCCGCTCTTGAACCATCGGCCCATCCAATCCACAGCAAGAGTCCTGTAGCCGTTTTGTCTGAATACCTCACTGAGCAGCTTTATGTTCAGTTTTCGGAAGGTTCTGAGATCATCTGGAGGTATTTTATCTCCATGATGGGTGATGCCGTGGGTTCGAGGGTATCGACCCGTCAGGATGGATGTCAGACTCTGGTCTGTTGTGTTCCAGCAGGAAAAGGCGTTTTCGAAGAGGATTCCTCCCTCGGCCAGTCTGTCGATGTTCGGGCTTGGATCATCCTCTGCGCCGTAGCAGCCCAAATTCCGAGCCCGGAGCGCATCGATAACGATCAGAACAACATTTGGGCGACGGGCCTTTTCATCTTGCATAGGTCGATTTTTCTGCTGGATTTACGGATTAGTTTATTACCACAAGCCCCAATCGAGGTCAAACGTTTAATATTCTCAATAGGTAATTCAAAATCTGTAATGGCATTAGAAATCTGACTGGAGCGAGAACATTCCCCAATGCTCTTTTCATTGATAACGGATTTAGAAAATCGTAATTCCAGGCAACCTAACTCCTAGTTATAAGAATTCTGAAAAAGCTCATTTTTATAACTCCCAGCAAAGTTTTATCCATTGACCAGAGGTTTGTCTGCGTGGTAAATATGTGAAGGATTGGTTGGAGACGTAACGATGAAGAAAAAGACGCATCTGTTTTTTATTTCTCTTTTATTTTCACTGTGTTTGGTTGTTTTTTTGATTCCGACTGCATACCCAGATATCCGACTCGAAACACAACCTGCAGCGACAAACCGAGAGAAAACTGCTGTCGTCATCTGCTTCGATGTCGAGGATTATGTCACTCCGGCATCCGAAGGGATAGACGATATCCCCAAATGGCTGGCAGACATAATGACCGAAGAAGGAGTGACAGGAACCTTTTTTGTCATCGGAGAAAAGGCGCGCTCCTTAAAAAAGCGGGGGCGTGAGGATGTCATCCAGGCCATGGCCAGACACGATATCGCAAGCCATACGGATATGGGCTCTATTCATCCCACCATAACCGAGGTCCTCGAGAATGCCGGTTGGAAGGATGGAGTCGAGCAGATGTTCAGACAGGAATCCAGAGGTCTCGAAGAACTCGAACGAATTTTTAAAAAACCTGTTTCCACTTTGGGCAGTCACGGAGGTTCCTATGGGCCTCAACTAGTAGGGGCTCTGGCAGAGATGGGTATTGGATTTGTCTACTCTCCGATCCGCCTGCCCGGTCACAATGCCGTTTGGTTCTGCAACACTCTGAATTTTTACGGCTCCTATGGCGGATATGATGACACATATTACCGTGATGACCTCTTTAATCCCCTCTTCGAAAAATTGAAAGAACGCTTCTCTGAGGAAATTGCAGGAGTCGATGTGTATACTTTTTTCGCCTGCCATCCCTGTAAAATTCGAACCGAGCAGTTTTGGGATTTTAATTATTATGCAGGTGCGAATCCAAGTCTGGATCAACTGAAAATGCCTGATTTGAGGCCCAAAGAATCCATGGTCACGGCCCGAAAAAATTTCCGCCGGCTGATGCGGTTCTTAAAAGAGCGCAGGGATATCGAAATCACAACTTTCACTGATTTGATGCAGAAATTTTCCTATCAGCAGGAAACGATCCCACAAACAAGACTTGCCCGAATCGCATCAAGAATAGTGAAGGAGAAAAAAATTGTGATCGACGGCTTTTATTCTCCAGCAGAGGTCTTTTCCGCTCTTGTGGAGTTTGCAGTAGAATTTCAGAAGTCAGATCATATGCCCGAGGCACTGAAACGACGCAGTCCCTTCGGTCCGGCTCAATTGCCGCTTGTCCAGCCCGAAATCGAAAAGATCTCCAGACCTCAGGCACTGAGCCTGGCTCGGGAAGCCCTTACCTTTATTCATAACTCGAACGCATTGCCTCACTGGCTGCTGGTGGAGGATCGCCGAATCGGAACAGGTTCGTTACTTACCCTGTTCAGTGAAATGTTTTTAGAGATGAAGCAGGGGTCTTTGTCTGAAGAGTTCTCGATTGCTCCATTTGATGCTTATCCCCATGAAAACGAGGAGGCTATCGTAAAGTCTGTTGAGGGCTGCAAGCACTGGCCTGTCCATAGAGGGGACCTGGATATGAGGCACATCGTGAAAATGACAAAGTGCCAAATGTGGACGCTGAAGCCCGCTCACAGAGCCGATAAGGATTGATATTTTTGTTGAATCTTTTTGAGATTTTGCACATATTGTGATATTACATTTCCTCATGGAGAACGTTACGACTTTGTTCAGCCTGAGACTCTCCACAGGTAAGGAGAGAGTATGAGACGTCATATGCCCCGGATTCTCGGTGCCGTTGGCGCAACTGCGCTTTGTGTTGCGGCCCTTGCTTTGGGCCGTCCGGCAGACGCGCTCAATATCAAACTTATCCAGACTGTTTTCCTTGTTGCGGCTATTGTTCTCCTGATCCTCACCACTCTTCGGCGAACCAGTGTCCCCACTCAGATCTTCGCAGGACTTATTCTTGGTGCTGTGGCCGGCTTGATCTATAGTCAGGATGCTGCGGTTATTCGTCCCGTGGGAACCGCTTTTATCCGGCTGATTAAAATGGTCGTCATACCCCTGATTTTTGCCTCCCTTCTGGTAGGAGTCGCAAGCCTTGGAGACCTGCGCAAACTGGGACGCATAGGCGGAAAAACATTCGCCTTTTATATCGCCTACTATGTCTCGGCAGTGGCTCTGGGTCTTTTTCTAGCCAACGTCTTAAAACCAGGCGCCAATCTTCCAGAATCTGTACAGGCAGAACTCAAAGCGAGCTATGGCGAAACAGCGGATGTCCAGGCCCTGCGTGCCGAGGAGAGGCCCGGGCTTGGAGAAGTCTTGATCGACATCATTCCTGATAATCCGGCCGACTCCTTTGTCAAGGCGAACATGCTCCAGATCATCTTCATCGCCATGTTTATGGGAGTGGTGATTTCCCTGCTCGACAAGAAAAAAATGAGGCCTGTTATTGCGTTTTTCGAGGCCATTAACGATATCATGATCAAGATCGTTGAGATCGTGATCAAGATCGCGCCGTATGCCGTTTTTGCTCTGATAGCCGCTGTGGTGGGAACGTTCGGAGTGGATATATTAATGTCACTCTTACGCTACTGTGCGGTCACCATCGGCGGTCTTGTCCTTCTTGCCTTCACCTATCCAGCGGTTGTCACGCTCTTCACGAAATATCCGTATTTTAAATTCTGGAAGGGCATCTATGAGGCACAACTGATTGCCTTCAGCACCTGCTCGAGTTCAGCGACATTACCGGTTACCATGGAATGTGCCGAGGACAAAATTGGCGTCTCCAAGGAGATTTCGAGCTTTGTCCTCCCCTTAGGTGCGACCATAAACATGAACGGAACAGCCCTGTATCAGGGAGTGACAGCCATCTTTATCGCCCAGGTCTACGGTATGCATTTGGGACTCGGAGACCAGCTCGCCATCGTTCTCACTGCTACGCTCGCTTCCATAGGAGCAGCAGGAGCACCGGCCATGGGAGTTCTGATGCTGGTGATCGTACTCAGGCAGGTCGGGATTCCATTGGAAGGCATTGCTCTCATCCTGGGAGTCGAGCGCATCCTGGATATGTCCCGAACGGTCATCAACATCACCGGTGATATTGCAGCGGCCACGGTTATCGCACATTCAGAAAAAGAACTCCATCCTCCTAGCCAAGGGTAAAGAAACACCCACTCACAGCCAAAATGTCCCTGATTTTAAAGCAATTGACAACAAATCCTATAAAAAAATCTTGCTTATGATTGGTTCAGGCTACAGTGCAATCAGAGCAATGACTGTATAGAGTATAGCCCCTAAGCCAGCCGCCACCGTCGCTAACGGAAGTTGGGTAAAGACATGATCCATCAGGTCTGTGCCGGTAGCCAGCGAAGAAAGGATCGTGGTGTCCGAGATAGGCGAACAGTTGTCGCCGTATACCGATCCTCCTGTAACAGCGGCGAAACAGAGCAGGTTGAAAAACGGATCCGGATTGACCGAATAGGCCAAGGGCATTGCGATGGGAAAAACTACCGCGTAGGTACCCCACGATGTCCCGATGGAAAAAGATATAAACATGGTCACGAATAAGAAGATGGCTGGCAACAGGAAGGGAATGATCAATTTTCCGCTCGTCCGGATGATGTAATTCGCTGTTCCCAATGATCCTGATACATTTCCCAAAGTGACTGCCAGTCCCAAGATTATGGCTCCTACTGTAACTCCCTTGCATCCATTGACAAAGCCTTCGATGACCGTCTTCAATCGCATACCTTGATACAGGGCTAAGATCATGGCTGATAAGGTGGCTAGTATAAAAGCTTCGGATACATACAGCTTCCCGATGATGAGATAGGGGCCTATGGCGACGGATAAGAGTACACCGATGGGAACGAGAAATCCCAGGATGGATGGTTTAAAACCTTCTGGGATTTCGAGCTCTGATAATTCCTTTGAAATCAGCGGTTGGGCCTCCCCTCTGTTCAAGGCACCGGTGGATTTTACCCGGTCCATAGCCTGTTTCATCCGCTTGCCATACCAGGGCAACTTTTCCCAGCTCATCAGCAGCGTGAAGAGCAAGGCGAACCAGGCATAAAAATTAAAGGGGATCGCTTTGAAAATATATGCTTTACTTATGTCCAAATCAGCAAAGATGGGTGATGTGCCGACAACGAGTCCTCCTATATAAATAGGCCAGACATTGAAGGGCAGCACCGTGGCTACAGGTGAGGCGGTGGAATCGATGATGTAGGAGAGCTCTTCATGGCTGACTTTTTTCTCGTCACATACGGGTCGGACGGTGGAGCCGGCAAGGATCGTGCTGATGGTGCCTCCCTGATGAAAAAGCAACCCCATGAGATAGGCAAAAAACTTGGCCGATCGCCGGTCTTTGGCGATCTTGGTACCAGCCCATCGGGCAAAATGTTGAGCACCGCCTGTCTTGCCCCAGATGCCGATGAGACCCCCCAGGCACCAAAGATAGACCAGCAGGATCTCGCCGTATTTTGGGCTTCCGATCGATGGTATCAGAAACTCCTGGACAATGTTGTACTTCCCGCTGATAAATCCTCCCAACAGTATGCCGGCGAAAAGGGAAGGGATGACTTCACGGGTCGAAAAACAAAGAATGAGCGTGACCAGTGCGGGCAGGATGGACCAGAAGCCGAAATCATTCGCTGTTTCGTCGAGTTTTATGATATCGGTAGTAGCTCTTAGATAAAGGATGACGAAGATCCCGATTAGAACAAAGAGCCATTTAAGATATCGCTTCATGAATTGCTCTTTATCCTGGTATTTCTTCCTCATTCTCGTCCAGAGTACATAAATCCTATGACAGCGGTTTGGATTTGTCAATCGGACTTAGGTCAAAAGATGAAGCCGATTATTTCTGAGGTATTTATTTTAATGAATAGCTTTTTTAAATTTGCCCTTGCGTGCAAGAATTACTCTCGAACTACCTTCCTGCGTGCTGCCTTGGACGCCGCAAACGCCCCTCCCAATGTGCCTCCGCAGCAAAAGAGCAAAATTCCGAGGCCCTGGACCAAGACAACTTCTAGCCTTTCACTTAGGACCATAGGGATAAGAACCAAGAGAAATACGGCATCCAGAGCCAACATGATTGGCCAGTCCTTGAGAAAAGCAGCAGGATTGCCGCGCGACAAGAAGGACTGGCAGATAGAGAAGTGCGCTCCCATTAAGATAAACGTCGCGGCCAAGCCCACATTACCTAAATAGTACAGTGATATGTCCCCGATAGACATAAATAATAAGAAGGAAAACAATCCCAGGAAAAATGCAATCAATGCTTTTGTCATTTTGCACCTCTGATGATGGTGTTCTTTGCCATTGTTTCGATCGTTTTGGTGATACCTATATCCTTGGAGGGTTGGAGAGGTGAAGCGCATTCGCTACAGAATTTGGCTGTATCAGGATTCTCTGATTGACATTTAGAACACTGTGTTGCCACTTTTTCCCCTTTATCTGGTCGGGAAAAGGATATCAAGGAATATGATGGGTGTCAAATCGAAAGGCTTGGTGAGGGATGCGGCAACGAGAAAATCCAGAAATAAAAATCGCTATAATCTGTCACATGATCTTCTTGAAAAACTGAAGATAGCTTACTCCTTCTCCAACAAGATCTCTGACACTCAAAGAGATGATGTATTCCTCAGGTTCGACATACATCTCTGCGACATAAGGATAAAAGCTTTTTAAAGCAATCTCATAATCCGTGGCAGGTATCCTGATCTCCTCAACCAGCTCATGGCAAGGCGAGAATTGATTCTGGGAATCCTTCAAAGCAATGTAGGCTTTTACTTTCCCGAGATATGTGTTTCCTTCGTTATAGAGAATTAAATGTTTAATGGGAATGAGGATTTTAATTTTCAAGCGGCGTCTCTGAGAAGTCGCCATAGGTTCCACTGGCAAGACTTGCACCATTACATTCAAAGGATTTTCTTGTCGGTACAGGAATAGACGGGATGAGACTGAATCTTGAATTCTCTGTTCTTGTGAAATTCGTGCATAGCCCTGGCGAACGCGTACTTCGTAGTCTTTCTCGACACCCACAAGTTTAATCTCGACGGAATGGTATCGGCCGTCTTCCTGACGAGGCGACCTATATCCTAGAGAATAATAGAACTGAAGATCGTTCCCGATGCGTTCCAAATCGGGAGTGATATTGTTCTTGTCAATTATACTGAGCCCGCCCGTCTCTTTAGCCATTAGCTTGAGCGCCTCGTTCTTGACTCTCGACATTTCTTTAACCATACCGGATCCTCGTCTATACACGTTCCAGCCTTCTTCTCGGTCTGCTGAAAGAATGCGGCTGTCGAGTCCTCGGGCATTGATGGGATAAAGAGTAACTTCAGCAGCGTTGCATCGGGCTATCAATTCCTTGAAAAGGTTTGTCGTATCATAAATCATGGCCTCTGCACGGGCGTTTCCTACCTGAAACACACTATCTATATAATCATACACTACCTCTCCAGGATTCAGTGCCAACCCGTCGCTGATGTAAATCAGAATCTTTTTTCCCTCGACTCCCATCAAATTATTAATGAGCGCATTCAGGGACTTCAAGGAGTAAATGAGGCTGTTGTGCTCCGACTCGACATAATTCTTAGCAAAACCCATGGCTCTCTGAAAACTCTCATATTTATGGTCCGACATCGAGGTCTCGGATACCATTCTATTCAGTTCTCTCTGCATGTCCTCTTTTTCTTTCAATTGAAGGAGAGAATGACCTGAATGTTTTTTGCTTTCATTCACAGCATTCAGGAGTTTTCGAGGGCTGGGTGTGAAATCCTGCAGGATTTCCAGCTTCTGGCCAAGACTGACAATCATTCCCTCATTACTGGGATTTTCGTTCGTAAAATTATTCTGGATAAATTCCTCCAACTTGTTTATGATTTTGTTCCTGTTTAATGGATGAATTTGCCAGTTGTCGAAATAAAATATTATCTTGTTCTTGAACAGCGGAGATTCCACCGGCAGCGGCTGTCGTGATGGAGCAGTATCTTCCTTCCTCTTTTCCAGTGATGGAACAAAAACCTCCATGCCTTTAACCTCATAGAAATTTGTCAATTTCTGGAGTAGGCCATCTTCGTAGATCTCAAAATTTTCCGCCTTCAAACCCGTGACTCTAAGGCCGTCATTATCGGTTACAATGACACTCACATTGGTAACGACAACCTCTACCTGATAGGCTGGCTTAGGAATTTCTTGTTTTTCCTGCTGAGGAGTGTTTCCTTGCAACCCAAGAATGAAGACACACGAACCAAGAACAAAGAAAATGAAAAAAGTATAGTGCTTGGACATTTTACATTTCATTGCTGTTCATCCTTTCTTTCCAGCCTTGTATAAACATTTCATAAACAACAAATTCAATGACCTGATTTTGAGGAGAGGGCAGACACTGCTCTAAGTGCCGGCCCTCTCATCGATGATCAAAAGGTCAGAATCTTATTCTGGTTCCGACGTAGAACCTCATAGGCATCAAGAGCTCTACCACATCTTGGTAGTCCCACTGTGGGTCGTTTCGTGCGTACTGGACATCAAGGGCCTGCTGGGAGTTGGTGAGGTTGTAGATATCACAGAAGAACTGGATCGAGGCTGTTTGCATAAACCTTAATGTGTAGTTGAACTTGAGGTCGATCTGATAATAATCGGGAGTTTGTTCTGTTCCTGTTTTAGCCATCAGTGTCTCAGCATCGTTCAAGGGCCAGTTGTAATAGATGCTGTACCGACCGGGTATGAAGTCATAGGATTCTGTATAGACCATGCCGGAGTTCCAGTAGAACAGTGCGCCGATATCCAGGCCAAAAGGAGTTCGGTAGGTGCCGAAGAGCTTGATCTTGTGAGGGATTGATCCGGGCGTGCGCCCCCACATCCAGTCATTTCTCGGGTCGAGCTGGATGAAATCTCCCTGGAGGTCTGCGTTTCCGTCCGACTGGCTGTTTCCTTTCGCGTTTTTGTAGGAGTACTGGGCAACTAGGAATGAACCATTTTGGAATCGCTTGGAGACCTCAAAATCAAGGCCGTACATTTCTCTTTTGGCTCCGATGAGGTTGGAGAGGAAGTAGTTAGCCGTCCCGGGAGGTCCAGATTCTGGATACCCGAAATCCTGGAATGAGAGGTCGAGATCTCCCCAAACGGGATCCCCTTCGTAGTGTTCCACATAGGTAAACAGATCGTAGTCTTCGATGATTTTTCGGTCCTGTCGATAATAGACTTGAGTCGCAAACACAAGGCCGTCTCCCACGTCGATTTCATGAGTCAAGGAGGCCTCGTGGGAGAGAGCATCCCTGGTATTCGGAGTCCAGACAGCATCCCTTTCCTCAGCTGATCCCCGGACTCGAAAAGTGAACCAGTCATGATTGAGCCAAATCTGCTCATTCCGCACTGCCCCTGTAATGTTTCCGGCGAAGTGGACCATGGCAAATGCAACGGGATCGGAGAACTGTCCGTAGAAGGCCGTCAACTTGTGGGTGCCTCTTCCCCCGATATTCCAGACAAGGCCAATCCTGGGCATAAACCTCACCGGCATCTTCAGGATGACTGAATCATCAGAGGCAAAATAGTCATGCTTCTCGATTCGGACTCCGGCGTTGAGCGTGAAGTAGTCATTGACCCTCCAATCATCCATCACATATCCCATGTACCGTGCGGCACGAACTTTGTTCTCCCCTACTTGTACGTCCATCTCTCTCTTGAAATATAGGCCTCTCTCGTTCATATCTGTAAAGGTGGCTGTTCTCAACTCATCTGAAGACACAACACCATCATTATTGAGATCATAAGCCTCTGAGGTCGGACCCCAGTTGTTGTTCAGGGCAGGAAGAAGCCGCTCACTGAATTCACTTGAAGGCCATATACCCCAGTCAAGGAGCTGTCCGAGTGTCGATCCTGCCAGGCTGGGATCTACGGAATTGCGTCTCTCTCCAAAAGTATAGTAAGGAGCGTCCAGGTCTGTCTCATGGGAGTACATGAACCCAAGCTTGGCCCGGTGATTACCGACATACCACTCGAGTGATCCGCTGAGCTGATTTCTGATATTATCATAATCACCACCCTGGTCGTAGCTTCCAAACGAGAAATCTTCGATAGCCGGGTAGGTACCTGCCCTAAAATACATGGTATCATTGATACCGGCATCTTGGAAACGAGCTTCAAGTAGGTATTTCCTCTGGTAACGGCCGTAGCGAAGGTCCAAGATCAGGTTGTTTGCCAGCACTCGTTGATAATAACCGCTGAAGACATTATAATCGTATTCACGTGACCGCTGCCGGGTCCTGAGAATGTTGGGATCACGTTCGCCTATTATATCAAAGGTATCGAGGAAGTAAATGAACGTGAAGGAATCGTTGGCCGTCGGTTTAAAGGAAGCTTTCCCGAAAAAGCCCGATCGTTTCTGAGAATAGTCTGCTTGTTCCCGGATGGAAGAAGCAGATTCGGAAAGAGTATAGGTTTTCTCATTGTTTCTGTACTGCCCGGAAAGGAAGAACCACAGTTTATCCCTCATGATGGGGCCGCCTAGAGTTGCGGCCGTATCATAGGCGTCGTCTTTAAAACCTTCCAGCATTGTGGCTTCGCTGAAGGGAGTTTGCGGCTTATCCGCATTATCGTACTCACTCCCTCCATAGGGCAAATAAAAGCCCTCTAGCTGCATATAAAGGTTTGCAGACCCTGAGAGCCGGTTTCCTCCGGATTTGGTCACAATGTTACCGACGATACCCTTTCCTCCGCCGTACTCTGCAGGCACTCCAGAGGTCATCAGCTCCTGCTCCTGGATGACCTCATTGTTGAAATTCATCAAAGCGTTTTGAGATGATAATCCCGTGATGTTTATACCGTCGAGAAAATAAAGATTGTCACGGGATCCTCTCTTCCCTCCTCCGGTTTCGGAAACTGGTGGATCTGATCCTTGCAGACCGCGGTCATAGTAATTCTGTCCTCCTTTGCCGGCCGGATCCTGGGGCATATCCCTTCCCTGCGAGTTAGGGACCATGTTTACACCAGGAGCCAATTGCAAATAGCTGACGAAGTCGCGAGCAATGGGAAGGGATTCGACAGTCTCATGCGTCACGTGTTCGGCAACAACCGATTTTGTAGTGTCTACCGAGGGAACTTTAGCTACGACGGTTATAGATTCCTGTATTGCTGCAGGTTTGATCTCTACTTCAAGCGAAGTCTGTCTGTCCAGTGATATTTCGATATTCTTGGATATACTCTCCTGAAATCCATCGAGGCTGGATTTGAGTTCGTACTTCCCCGGAGGCAGATTGATGAATAGAGCTTCGCCGGCCTCATTGCTGATCACTATTTTTTCACCCATCATTACAGGACTTGAGAGTGTGAGAGTAACACCCGGGACAAAGGTACCTGAATCATCGACCACAACGACCTTGAGGGTACCGGTTCGCGACTGAGCGAACAGGACACTTGAGGCGACAATAATAATGGACAGCAGGATTAAAATGTTCTTGAAGTCTTTTCTCATGTACATGTTTTTCTCCTCCTCCCGAATCTTCGGGAGTGGTAGCTCTCCTCCTTTATTTGTTTGTTAAGAGTAGAGCCTTTGACTCTGCACCCTGGAATCAAGAACCAATAAAGGTCTTGTATTCCAAACCTTAAGACCGTTTGTCTGAATGAATACTGCCTTGAACACCTCCTTTTTTTTGAATGCTGTAGTCTCATAAATATAGGGATCTCAATAGAAGAAGATTAATTCGGAGATCTATACTCTAACCTCCTTGATCTCTAAATCTTGATTCCTTTCCATTAGTGCAATATACGTACCAATATGACTAGACAAGTTAAATGCTTCCTTTACAAGTAGATAGAAAAAGTATAGAAGGATCTCTAAAAAGACTAGATTTAATATTTAGGGAAATATGTCTAAAAATTAGGCAATTTTCATTATATTTGGATACATCTGTGGTAGATAACTTTCAAAAACAAACACTGAGAACCAAAAAGTCTACATACATGTATTCCTTTCCCATAAGTGCGATATACGTACCGACATGACTAGACAAATTAGATGCTTTTCATTACAAGAAGATAGCGAAAAGACAAAAGGATTTATTTTATTTTAAATTTCAATCTTAAGAAAAAATGTATAAGAAATAGGTGATATCTCTTAAATCTTGATGTATTGGTGATATTTTATTTGATATGCATTAATAAATTCTTCGCTAAAGCGGCCTTTTCTGAATCAGGAGCGATTTCTATGACTTTTTTAAAGCTTTCTTTTGCCTTTTCCATATCGCCCTTATTGAGATTGGCCAAGCCTATCTGATAATAGGCATCCACATAATTCGGATCTAATTCGATACTTTTTGATAGATACTGGATTGCCATGTCGGCCTGATTGTTGTTAAAAAAAAGAGCACCAATGTTATAGAACAGACTGGGGTCTTTAAGGGTTTGCTCATCAAGTTGCTGGAAGTATTTCATCCCCTCTTCGAGGTTGCCTCTTTCAAAATAGATTGCACTCAGGTTGATGAGTGTATTCTGGGATTGAGGTTCCTTTTCTATCATCTTTATGAAATTCTCGATGGCATTGTCATAGTCGTTCAATCTGTAATAACAGAGTCCAATTTTGTCATAGAGTTGAGAGAGATCCGGGTTTTCTCTCAACACTCTTTTGTATTCCTTCAGAGCTTCGTCATATTTTTTCTCTGCGTAAAGAGTATCTCCCTGTGTAAGAGGCGATTTCGGTAGAGGGTTCAGCCGTACATCGATGGAGGGATTCTTTTTTATGGATGAAAGCTCGACATTGAGGTTTTTAGGCTCATAGCCGTCGGCTATAAAACCGATTGTCCAGGAGCCAGGCTGGAGATTCATTTTCCTCCATCGTCCTTTTTCATCCGTGACCAACTCAAATTTTGTGCCGTCCTGAGAAAAAATCAAAATGACTCGCGCACCTGCAAGAGGCTTTCCGTCTTTTGATTTGACTGTACCCTCCACTGCGGCAAAGACTTTTGCATACACAAAAACAGCGCAGATCACAGCCAGAGTAACACAGATTAGGATGATATTTTTTCTCATGCCGATCCCGAGCCTCACATTTTTTTCAGAATCATTATAGCAGTATGAGAAACAGATTTCAAAATCGTTTCATTTAATAAGTTGGACATCCGGCTTCAATCCACAGCATTTTCCACATTTTCTTTCAATTGACATCCTTATACGAATATATCAAGGTTTTTAGAAACTCGCAGAAAACTTCTGCAAGTTTCTTGTTGTCATTCAGTACCCTTGTAATTAAAATCTGTAGGGCACAAATTCTATTCAAGGAGTGATGAATGAAAAAGCTTATCGTTGGAGCCGTGATTGTTTTCTTCGTTTTTATCAGTTTATTTGCTTATGAAGAGAAAGGCTCGGATGAACAAAATGACGCCATCAAAAAGGCTGCCCTTGATTACATCGAAGGCTGGTTCGAGGGCAGTGGAGAGCGAATGGACCGAGCACTCCATCCTGAGCTTGCTAAAAGGCTGATCTACAAGGATGCCAAAGGGAAAGATGTCTTCAGGAACCTGACCAAGGCAGAGATGGTTAAAGCGACTGAGGGGGGAGGTGGCAAGGGGGTGCCTGCCGATCAGAGACAGATCAAGGTCACCATCCTCGATATCTACAAAACGATTGCTACTGTCAAGGTGGAATCAGTCAGTTTTATCGATTACCTTCATCTCGGAAAAACCGGAGGGGAGTGGAAAATCGTCAATGTCCTCTGGCTTCCGAATGTCAAAGAGAGAGAAACGGCCCAAATCGATCCCAAGATTTTCATCGACTATGTGGGCGAATATGAACTCGCGCCAGGATTTACAATTACTGTGACCACCGAAAATGACCGTTTGATCGCGCAGGGAACAGGTCAGCCTGCTGTAGAGCTCTTCCCAGAGTCCGAGACCAAGTTTTTCCTCAAGGAGGTTGAAGCTCAGGTAGACTTTGTGAGGGATGAGCAGGGAAAAGTCACTCATCTGATCCTCAATCAAGGAGGAAGGCAAACGAGAGGAAATAAAGTCAAGTAAAGAGTGCAACTGACTGGAGCGATCTATTGTTTTTATAGGTGAAAGTCTGATTTTGGAGTAAGGGTGATGCGAAATCGATTTTTGAAGGTTCCTCTTTTTCTGGCCTTATTTGTTTATGTGTTTTTGTCCGGACAGGAAGGGATTGATTTTAAAGTTATCGAAGAAGACGGGATTCCTGTAGCCATAAATCCAGACCATCCTATCCATGTCAAGGAAGGTCCTAAGGAAATCTTGTTCGAAGAAGAATTCAGGATCGGCTCGACAGAAGGGGACCCGAATTATATCTTTGGAGCATTCATCAGCTTTGCAGTCGATGATGATGGAGATGTTTATGTGCTGGACTGGAGAGAGAAAACCGTAAGGAAGTTCGATCACAGTGGAAAGTTTCTCTTTATGTTCGGTGGCCCTGGTCAGGGCCCGGGTGAGTTTTCCTCACCCGAAGAGATCAGGTATCTCCCCAACGGACACCTCATGGTGTTCGAAGGAGAGAGCCAGAAATATTCCTGTTTCACGAAGGACGGCAAATTGGTCCGAACAGGAAGGTTTCAAAAACTCATGTTCTCTCCTTACTTCGGGTTCGCAAACGGCCATTTGATTGCTACGCATGTGCTCCGCGATTCTGATAAAACCGTGCAAACCATCGGAATATTCGACGAGGGGTGCGTCCTCGTGAAGGCATTGCATCGGGTGGAAAGAAAACCTGAAGCACCATGGCCCAGGGGAAATCAGGATGCCCGGACAAAAAGACTCGCCGAAGTCATGTCAAGGGTAGCATTCAGGCCTAAGAATGTATTGGCTCTCGACGGCGGGGAAAAGATCTATTTTGCGTTTACCGATAAATATGAGATCAAAATTTTTCAACCAGATGGTCAAATGAAAAGGATCATCAGAACAGAACTCCCTTTTCTCCCAGTCAAAGAGCATGACCGCCAGATCTTTTTGAATGATCGAGTTCCAGAAGATATTTCAACATGGGGCACCATGGACGAGTCGATGCAGAACAGGATCAAAGATATTGTTGAGTTTCCAGAAAAGAAGCCAGCCTTTTTGAGCCTCATCCCGATGGATGATGGCTATTTGGTGGTGGTCCGGAATGGGTATTACGGACAGAATGCGTTGATCGATATTTTCGATCCCTCAGGTCGATTCATCATCGAGAAAGAGCTCCCCTTCAGCATAAATGGCGGGATCTGCAGAGGGCAAAGGCTTTACACGATCGATAAAGACGAGGATGGCAATAAATACGTTAAATGCTTTGCTTATCGACTTATACCTTAAAAATTCAGAAATCCCTCAACTCTTTCAGATAAAAGACCGTATTAATTATTAATAATGTTTTATAAACGGTTCTCCCATTTTGTGTGGATTAAATTGAGCTGAGAAGGGCGATGAGGGAATGGCGTTAAAAATCCGAACTAGAGCGGAGGACATGCCTGATGGAGAAGATAAATTTCGTCTGGTTCAGATTTTGAATTTTCCTTTTTTATAGGCATTACTTTCGTCAGCAAGATTTTTAAGCTCTACTGAGTAGGTATAGTCTCCCTTGGCAAGTTCCACCCGGAGATCTATGGTATAGTCTTTGACGATTATCTCCCCTAGTTCTCTTTCTGTCAGGCTGATGGGATAGTCTTTTATGGTTTCCCAGACTTTTTCATCCGATGAATCATAGATTTCCAGGTTCAATGCCAGCGTGGCCTGGAGTTGGTCGTCTTTCTCTTCCAACCAGATTAATTTATACGGGACTTTCACCTGAAACTCCACTTGGTTTTCTGCAACATTTTTAACATCCACATCGAATTCGAAGGGATATTTTTCGTCCGAGCCCAGCGGCTTTAATCTCATCTGCGCTTTATTGAGCTCTGCAACTTGCCAGGAACTATCAGGTACAAATTTATAATCTCCATTCCAGTTATGATCTATGAATCGAATCACGAACCATCCATAAAGCCATACTTCCTCAGGTTTTCCATAGAAAGTTTGACCTCTGGGGTAAGTTATCCTTTCCCACGGCGGTCCTAAGAGGATATAGATTCTCCCCCTATCCTGAAGCCACCCGGCAGAACCTTCTGTAAAAAGATGGTTGGCTTCTTCGATGCGCTTAAAATATTCATCCTTGTATTCGTTCTCTTCGGTGTCTGGATCAGGATCTCTGCTTTTCCAAAATTCTTCGATAAACGCCTTCCGTTCCGATTCCGGAAGGTTGAGAAAGACATTGCGTTCTTTCTTGGTGATGATGTATCTCACCTTGGAGATGAACTCTCTGGATTCAGGATCCAGATTCCTCATCAATCTGGATGTGGCACACGAGACGAGAAGAAGGGTACAGGAGAGAAGCAGCGAAACATAGGCAAGTTTTTTCATTTTTTCCCCTTTATTTAATATTTAGCATGTTTTTTCCGAAAGCATTTAATTAAGGTCGTTCGACTATTGGTTTAAGGCCCCCACCGAAAAAGCCGTATTCACGCCGGACCGTGATTGAGTAAGACTGTCAACAGCAAAAAGATATAAAAAGTATTCACCTGATGGGAGCTGTTCTGTTTGAAGCTCCAGCAAAAATATCTCTGTATCGGCATCGAAGTATCTATCCAGGATAGAGATGGATGCAGGAATGGCTTTTCCGGTGTCGTTTGAGCTGTGAATAAGATTCGCAGAGAGCTGCATATCTGGCTTCTGGATTCCTGAAAATGAACATCTAACCACAGCCAACACATTCTCTGTTCCCTGCTCCAAAGGCTCGACGAGGGGAAAGTACTGGCTCGAGTTAAAAGGATAGGCGGTAGATGGCCTTTTCAGGTAAGAGGCTCCCTCTTCTGACCTCAGAAGCAAGGGGGGATAAAGATTGATGCCCTGGTTCTTCGCTTCTGGAACAATGACAGATGATGAAGCCACAGCACCCCTTCCTGTTTCCGAATTTCTTATGACGATGCGGCATTTGTACTTGCCTGGGCGAAGAGACGTAAAATTGGAATAATAGATGTTTCCATCAGGTAGCTTTGTGAAATCCTTCTTCTCTCTTCCCATTTTTATGATACTGTTCTCTGTATCGAATATGACGCTCACGATTTCGACATCTTCTCCTGAGAGATCGTGAATCCTTTCCATGGGAAGTTTTGAGAACATCGAGATATGTGAATTCCCTCTGATGGAACACGGCAGGGATACCATCGGAAAACGATGAGGCTCCTGGAAAAGAGATCTCTCATTCAGAGCTAGATCGACAAGGTGTAGCTTCTTTTCGATCTTGGTGTACTCGCTGAAAGGCTTGGGATTGTAATAGCCTTTCTGGGCGTGAACTTCTACCCCGGGGCGGTTGACTTTGACTTTTATCTCATGATACTCCCCATCCCATTTTTCATCGATATAATATCCAAGCACATAAAAACATCCGGTCAGGTCTTGAATCTTCTGCATGTGCTTTTCGTAACTATTGACATCGCCAAAATATTTTCCCCCTGTCGAGCTGGCCATGGTCTGAAGAGTATAACCTCCCCTTAACCTCGAGTTAACTCCAACCGTTGATGCTAAATCCTCGGTATCTATGGTATAGAGAGTGCTATTAGAGGCGGCGAGCTCTTTGAGCATATCATCATATTGCTGCTGTATGAGCCGATTTCCAAAGTCCCATCTCTGCTTTATCATTGTATCTACCCCTCCCCTCGTATCCCAGGTTTCAGTGGGGTGATGAATGCCATACATGAGGGAATAGGGAATTCCGGAGGAAAAAAGAATAATGTGTTTATACCCGGGGATATATCTCAGGGCTTGGGCAAAATCTTTCATTTTTTTGACAAAATGTAAGGCATGTACATTGCTGTCTTCTTGTGCGTGGAATTTTTCCCACTCAGGGGTTGATCCTGTTACTGGTCTGTCATCTGATTGGGCTCCATAACTAAATGTTATTTTTCCTGCCTTGCTGGCGTCGACGGGATTTTCCGCTGTCACTTGAAACCAGTATTCCTCTTCGAAGCTTTCTGCTCGTCCTGCTCTTTCTTTCATGCCGACTGCTTCTACGACTTTTCGCACTTCCGGATGATCATAAGTCAAATATTCATGAAGAGTCAGACTTTTAATCGCAGAATAAGAAAGCACTCCCACTTCATCTGACGGCTGAATCTTGGTATCCAAGAAGTGCAGGGCAGCATTTTTTGCTTTTTTTATCCCTTTGGCATTGTTGTATGCAAAGTCAAACAAAAGGAAAAATTTTCGGCTCATCAGCTCTTGAGAGGATGAGGACTGGCTCTCCTGGTCTGTTTCGGGAACCTCTATTTCGGAGGGGGGCAGGTGCAGGATGTGTCTTTCGAATTCTGTGATCTGTTTCTTTTTGCCATTGTCATGGATGACGAAATCATCTTTATTTAGGTCCAAAGCGGGCGCGCCTTTTTTGTCTGTCACATAGACCTGTACAAGTTTGAGAGTGACCGCGACCTGGTGCTGCAATGAGGTTTCTGCTTTTCTCTCCTGTGATGAAATGAGTTTATGATTCGAAATCCCAAAGAAAACAAATAGAGATAGGGTTGAAATGAAAGAGATAGCTTTTTTATTCGAGAATTTCATTCCTTGATTTTTTTCAGCTCCTCCAATTGTTCCTTATACTTTTCCACATCGATGATTCTGTAGGTCACGACTCTGCTGTTGTTCTCGAACTCTTCACGATATGCGCTTTCAGACATATTGGGGCTCAGTTTCCACTGTCTGGGTTGTGAAAAATCGAACTGATAGTTAACGAGATAGCCCTTGAAGGGATACACCCAGAGCTCCGAAACTCTTGCGGCTATGTCTTCTCCTGATCGATCGACATTTTTTCCAGCTCCAATCTGTTCAGCCAAAGTTTCAGAAATATATGTCGTTCCTCCCAGGTCGGTATTGTCTACATAGCGCAGTTCAGCAGGTTTTCCGTGGAGAAGAAAAATCCTTCCTCTATCAGTGTTCCAAGGACGGCTTGAACTCTCTTTTTTAAAGCTTTCTGTAGCAACCTTCAATCTTTCATTGAATATTTGCTGAGCCTGTGGCTCTCTGACCTTCCAGAAAAGCTCTTGGAATTGTGTTTTTGCGGCTGGTGAAAGCACTTTATAAGTGTCCCATTCAAAACTCTGCATGATGATATAGTGCTTGGCATACCAGGGATCCTTGGAAGGAAAAATCCCTACCGAGCAAGCACTGAAGCAAAGGAAAGTGAAGCAAAGAAGAAGTGAAAACCCCATCCATTTTTTACTAACTTTCATAGGTCCCTCCGTAAAAAAAAATTTTAGAAGATTCATGTTTCTTATTTGTGAATCTCATGTTTGAAATCCGCAAGAATCTTCCGATTATCACATAAGCAGACTTTATACCTAATTATAACAGATTGGGAAGAGCTTTTATACTCAAATTTATGTCACAAAAGGAGGACGAATGACCGATTTTTCTTCCGATGGTGAAAAGACAGCCAGACAAACCGAAAATAATATATTTTTGCAAAAAAATCTCATTTGGTTTAAAATTTAATTTCGTATAGAGGAGGACAAAATGAAATCAAAAAGACTTTTGACGCATATTTCTCTAATTGTCTTCATGCTCATCATAAGTGCGTCAGGATTTGCTAAAGAGGAGCTAGTCGAGAGTAAATGGGCGGCTCAGCCTGTAACGATTGATGGTCTGGGTGACGATTGGGAAGGAGATGTCTTCGTCACCGAGAAAAAAATGAAGGTGGATTATGCGGTCAGGAATGATGCCCAGAGTATGTATGTGCTTTTTATCTTTAGAGACCCGGAGTACTTAAGCACTGTCAATGCTACAGGCATCACGTTGTATTATAATACCGAAGGAAAAAAGAACAAAGACCACGCATTTAACTTCGCTCTTAGAAAGGTTGGTCCGGATGAACTCATTGCCTATCTGGAAAGCCGGGGCGAGGTTTTATCTGAAGAGCAAAAACAATCAATCAAAACAAAGCCTGCCTACAACGTATTTATGACCGATAGGGTAGGTAAGAAAGACGAAGAAATATCTGAGAAGGCCCAGACCGCTGACGCACAGAAGCCAGGTTTCAAGATAAGTAAAAAAGGCAGCGAATTCATCTATGAATTCAGAGTCCCCCTTATAAAGTCAGAGACATCTCCCAGAGGAATGGGCGTTGAACCAGGACAAACCGTCAAGATTGGTTTTGAATGGGGAGGAATGACAAAAGAATTAGCCGAGAGGTTGAAAAATCAGGGAGGTGGGATATCCCAGGAAGGCAGAGCTGCCGGCATAATAGACACGCGAAGTGGTACAGGCGGTGCTCCAAGCGGTGCTTCTAAACGCATGCCAAAAAAATATGACTTCTGGTTCGACGTCAAACTTGCCGAGAATCAATAAATCACGATATCTTTAATTTAACAAATCTGGAGAGAATCTGCGAAGCAGTTCAACGATCTCCCCATGTCCAGCTTCGAATGCGATTTCTAAGGGAGTTTTTCCATCAATGTTTTTTATATCGAGTCTCATGCCACCTTCAATCAGCAATTCCACAACTTCCTTATATCCGCAAAAAGCTGCTATGTGAAGGGCTGTTTCCCCTCGGTGATCCCTTTCGCTAGTATGAACGCCTTCTGCAATCAATAACTCGGTCATATCTTTGTTCCGATTCAAGGAGGCTAGATGCAGAGGAGTTTGTCCTTTGAAATCTTTGAGCCTTGTGTTCGCCCCTTTTGAAATAAGAAGAGAGGCGGCTTCTTTCTGGCCGCTCAAAGCTGCCACATGAAGAGGAGTCATGCCCAATACATCTACCATATTGATCTCCATTCCGAGTTGTATCAAAAAATCAATAAACTCTTTATGTCCCCGCATTACAGCAACATGGAGGGGTGATCTGCCTTTGTTGTCTTTGATGTCGGTTTGCGCCCCGTTTTCTAAAAGCCATTCAGCAATTTCCCGGTGACCCTTTAGGGAAGAGAGAAAAAACGGTGTCCAGGCACATATCCTTGCTTCTGTATTCACCTCTGCTCCCTTTTCCATCAGGTATTCAATGACTTCTTTAATCCCTGCATAGGATGCATAATGCAGCAGAGTCCAGCCATCTTCGTCCCTGGCGTTTATGAGCAAGGGCTGTTCTTCCAATATTTTTTTTAGCTGTGCAAGATCTCCGATCTTGGTTGTCTCCAGAATGTTTCCAGTATATATTGAACCGGCGGGATGAAAGAACATGTTTTTGTTAAGAGCCTCATCCGATAATAAGCCCGAATAATACTTCCTGAATTGATTCGGTATAAGGGTAACTCCGGAAAAAGCACGGCCCGCTAGTGTCGCATAAAGCTCTGTCCCAAATGCCTTCTCAAGACTGTATGTTTTTTTTATTTCTTGTAATGCTTTAAAAAAACTAAAAAATTCCTCCTCTGGCTGGGTATAACCAAGACTTTCCAGAAGCTGTGTTTTATCTTTCTTTGTTTGAGTCATCATGAGCTCGATGAAGAAGATCTCGGCTTCATACGAAAATAGATTTTTTCTTCTCTCGTCCAGAATGTTGTACCAAAAATCGTGAAAAAGCTCATGGACTAAAGTGTCTCTGATTAACTTATCGAGCCGTTTGACGTGGACCTTCTTCAACCGAAGCGGCATTATAGACGGTACTAGGTGTCCAAAAAGCTTGGCATTAAGCATCAATACATCTTTTTGCTCTTCTCTTTGTTGGTAATAGGCGCGCCCTTCTGGTTCTGATAGAGGAGCTTCAGCTTTTCGGAAAACACCATATGTGTTGTTAAGAATTTCTTCTCTAGTGAGGTCATTTTTCTTGATAAAACCCGAGTCCCAGATTTCAAACAATAGACTCTCGAAATTTTCTTTGCTGGCAAAACTGCCTTTTCTCGCCGTGGATTGCAATTTTATATCAGGATACAGTTTATAAGCGGCTCTTTGGCAATTAGATAATGCGAGAACAACTAAGAAAATTAGCTTTGGAAATTTCATATTGAATTCTCTATCTTGTTCTTTATCCATCTGCTTCAAATTTGGAATAAACATACCACACAGGAAAAAACATGGTCAATAGTGATGGAGCAGAAGGACGAATGGACGCTCAAAAAAATGGGTTATTTATCCAAATTTTTGTATTAAATCCAATTTATTGGATAAATCAGAAAGAGAAAAAAAAATAAATGTCTGAAAATAAAGTAAATAAATGGATGCAATATTGGCATAAATATTGCTTATTAAATGAAAAAGAGTGAAAAATACATTCAAGGGAGGTGGAAATACAGATAGTCTATCACGAAATGCAATGAGTAGGAGTGTATCTTCTACGATTACACTCTTGGGAAATGAAAAGAAATCCCTCGACTATTCAAAATAGTTGGCGGGATGGAACAAGGAGGATGGATGATTAAATTCAGACATTTGTTCTTTCTTTTTCTCGGTATCGCTCTGATATCGGGTTCGCTGCTCGCTCAGATCCCTACCAAAGGAAGTATCTTTGGCACTGTTACTGATGAAGATGGAAATGCTCTGCCTGGTGTGACTGTCGAAGCTTCAAGTCCCAAGTTGATGGGGACGGCTTCGACGCTGACGGATGTTAACGGAAAATACCGTATTGTTTCTTTAACTCCAGGATTGTATACGATTAGTTATTCTCTACAAGGATTCAAGCCGATTTCAAGAGAAGATATCGTCGTTCGAATCAATGCAACCGTCACTGTGGATGTCACCATGGCAATGGGCGCCATCGAAGAGCAGATCACGGTCGTCGGCCAATCGCCTCTTATCGACGTCAAGAGCACAACCAAGGGGATGACTCTGACTAAAGAGATGTTCGAGTTGCTTCCCAAAGGAAGGAACTTCGATACACTGGTTACAGCCGTACCGGGCGTGAACAACGAAAGCTGGTTGGGAGGAGTTTCTGTTGACGGTGCTTCTGCAGCTGAGAATATGTACTATGTGGATGGGACGGATATCACGCGAATCGATACAGGTCGCGGAAATCAGGACGTTGCCTTCGAATTCGTCGAAGAAGTCCAGATCGTGGCCAGCGGCTATGAGGCAGAATACGGCGGTGCCTTGGGAGGCGTGGTCAGCGTCATCACCCGGCAGGGAGGAAACGAATTCCACGGCGAGCTCATCGGGTACTACAGCGGCTCGAGGCTGGATGGCAAAGAGAGGGACACGCTTCGGTATGATCCGGAACAATTTAATGTAGCCGAGTATGTCAACTACCAGGATATGTACGGAAAAGACAAAGATAACCGATACGAATTCGGTTTCAGTTTGGGTGGTTACATCCTCAAAGACAGGCTGTGGTTCTTTGGATCATTTCTCCCAGTAATCAGGACGACCGATAGGTATGTGGAGTTTCTTTCAGGAGAATCAGGAGATTACAATCGAACTTGGAACTACTGGAACTTCCAGGGCAAGCTAACCGCACAGCCGATCAGTTTCATGCGTCTCGGCGCCTCGTTCGTGAACAATTTCAGTAAATACAGGGGAAATCTTCCCAGCAGAGATGGCACCAGTAACTACAATGACCCGTACTGGGCAGACTATGGCTATGACTATCCCAACTGGACAGCCTCTGGCTTTATGGACCTCACCTTAGGAACCAACTTCATGGCCAACATAAGGGGAGGCCAGTTCCGCTACAATACCACCAATCAGCAGGTCAATGCCGCGACTTTTGGAGAGCCCCGTTGGGGACACAGTGGAAACGGAACGTTTTACTTTGACGGAACTCCGCTGGAGATTCCCGCCCAGTATCAGGTGCCCATGAACTACACGAACAGGTCCTTCTTCAGAGAACTTGTCAGGCTCATAAAATACAAACGGCACATCGGTGCTGATTTTACGTATTTTATGTATGCAGGCGGTGAGCATGCCTGGAAATTCGGTGTTCAGTGGGTCCGCCAGGGAGAGGACACGGCAAACATAGCTTCTATGGAATACCCCTATGTCTGGTTTACTTGGGGTAGGGATTTAGTGGTCGGCACAACAACTTATCCCGGGGGAACTTACGGTTATTACACCGTTATCGGGAATGATGCAACCGGGCCTTATGGTGAGTTCTTTAATGTCCACAACGACCGCTGGGCCCTGTACATCCAGGACAGCTGGACGATTGCCGACAGATTCACCTTGAACTTGGGCCTTCGCACAGAATCAGAATACATCCCTCCATTTACAGAAGCCGAGAACCTTCCACCTGGATTGGCTGAAGATTTCAAACCCATAGAATTCGACTTTGCGGATAAACTCGCTCCCAGGCTCGGATTCATCTATGATGTGTTTGGCGACACCAGCCTGAAGATCTTCGGAAGCTATGGGCTCTATTACGATGTGATCAAGACCTACATGCCGGCTCACTCTTATGCTGGATTCAAGTGGAAAAGTGCCTACTACCAGCTGGACACTTACGAATGGGATCAAATCGGAGTCAACGGGTACTTCCCTGGTCAACTCATAACAGTTCTTGATTGGCGCACACCTTCATTCGACTCCACAGATCCTGATTTGAAGCCGGTGAGCCAGCGCGAGGTCTCTTTTGGCGTTGAAAAAATGCTGATGGAGAACGTTTCGGTCACTGGCCGACTCGTCCAGAAACACCTCCGCTACACCATCGAAGATGTGGGTGTCATCACTCCTACGGGAGAGAAATACTACGAAACCAATCCCGGTTATGGCTATTCGCTCCATGTAGGCAACGGCACCGGAAAGTTTGATCCCAAGTATCCAGAGACTCCAAGGGCCAAACGTGAATACTGGGCCGTTAACCTCAGTCTGGATAAACGGCTGTCGAATAACTGGCTGGGAGGAGTATCCTACACCTGGAGCAGATTGACGGGCAACTATTCCGGTCTGGGAAGTTCCGATGAATACGGACGGACAAGCCCCTATGTGGAGAGAAGCTTTGACAACTGGGCTATGGCATTCACCAAGGACCTTACTGAGTTGGATGGACCTCTGGTAACCGATCGAACTCACTTCCTCAAAATCTACGGTGCTTACACCTTCCCCTTTCGTCTGACACTCGGAGCAGTCATCAATGCCACGAGCGGCACTCCTTTTACAGAGACTTGGTATATTTGGAATACGTATCAGTACCCCTACAACAGAGGCTATTCCACAGATCCTGACAACGGAGACCTCGTGCAGAAAAGAACACCCTTCCTGTGGTTCTGCAATGCGTATGCCGAGTACAACCTGAGGCTTGCCGACAAGTACACAATCCAGTTCAACGTCAACGTCGACAATCTCTTCGACATCTCAACAGCACGCAACTATTATCGATGGAGAACCTACTACGGCTTACAGGTTACAGAGGCTCAGAGGCTCCAGAACAACTGGGAGCTGATGGATCCGGATGTCGGATTTGTAGAGGAAGATGCATACCGTATGGAAACGGATTTCTATGGTCCAATATCGGTCAGGTTAGGAGTGAAGTTCATCTTTTAAGCTCTGCTGAAGTAGACGCTCAAACCCGCCTCCCCCATGTGGGGAGGCGGGTTTTTTTATTTGACACCAAGAATCAAACCATGTAATTTTTATTTATGGCAAAAAAGAAGAAAAGAAAGAAGAAGAGGAGAAATCAGAAGCCAATAGAGCAGAAGCTGCAGTCAAAGAAAGCCGGAGAAAAAGCAGTTCCTGTACAGAAAAGATCGAAGAAAAAAATATTTTTTTTCTTTGTTTCCCTTTTTCTCCTTGTGGTTGCGGTTGCATTGGTCATCTTTGTCTTCTTACAGACTCATGAGAAAGTTATAAAAGAGAGCAGCTTGAATGTCCTGCTTGTGACTCTCGATACGACCCGGGCAGACAGAATTGGCTGTTACGGCTACCAAGAGGCGAGAACACCCAACCTCGATTATCTTGCCTCGAATGGTGTGCTTTTTTTGAATGCCTATTGTCAGGTTCCTTTGACATGTCCCTCCCACTGTTCCATACTGACCGGGACCTATCCCGTTTATCATCAAGTCCGGAATAACGGGACATATTATCTCTCGCCTGAACTTAAGACTCTTGCCGAGGCCTTAAAAGAAAAAGGGCTAAAGACTGCAGCTTTTGTCAGCTCCTTCACCGTAGATTCCCGCTTTGGATTGGACCAGGGCTTTGATATCTATTCTGATCAATTCTCCCCGGATCAAACCTTCAAAGCATTGAATTCTGAAAGAAAAGCTGAAAAAGCCTTTGCTCCCTTTTCCCGTTGGTTAGAAGATAATATAGCTGGTCCGTTTTTTGCCTGGGTTCACTTTTTCGATCCCCACCTTCCCTATGATCCACCATCTCCTTATCGAGAGCAATTTTTAGATGAACCCTATGATGGAGAAATCGCTTACATGGATGTTTACATCGGAAAGATCGTGGATCGGCTGAGAGAATACAATCTCCTCCAGCATACGCTCATTATCCTGGCAGGAGACCATGGAGAAGCCTTTGGAGAAAAACAAGAAAAGGGGCATGGCGTGTTCGTCTACGAAAGCACGATGAGAGTACCGCTCATCTTTTTCTCTGAACAAAGCCTCCCTAAAGGTAAGGTTGTCAATTCAAGGGTGAGACTCATCGACCTCATGCCTTCCATCCTGGATATGTTGGATGTTCCGCAACCAGAGGACATCCAGGGCACAAGCCTCCTCCCGTATATTGAAGGAAAAAAGAAGGATGATTTGAGCACATATATCGAGAGCTATTATCCGAGGGAAAATTATGGCTGGTCTGAGCTTGTCGGTCTTATCGACGGCAATTGGAAATACATAAAGGCCCCCAAGGAAGAACTATACAACCTTGTTCAGGATCCTCAGGAAGAAGAGAATCTTATCCAAGTAGCAGGAAAGATTGCACAGGAGAAAAAAGAGAAACTCAAAAATCTCATCGAGAATTCGGCATCCCCGCTCATCGAAGGAAAGAGAACTCTCACGGCTGAGGAAAGAGAGAAACTGAGATCTTTGGGTTATATCGGAACATCTGATACCTCCTCTCAAGGGGGCTTGCCCGATCCTAAGGACAAGATAGAGGAGTTCCTCCTGATCCAACAGGCAGAGAAGTATGAGATGGAAGAGAAAATTGAGGAAGCCGCTGCCATTTATGAAAAAATTATCTCCCTCAGACCGAATGTTGCTACGAGCTATGTGAATCTTGCGCTGATGAAGGCCAGGATGATGAAGATCGATGAGACCATTCAGGTTCTCGAGCAAGGGCTTGAAAAAATTCCAGAATCTGAGATTCTTCTTTCCCGGTTGGGGCACACATTCATGTTAGCAGGAAGGTTGAAGAAAGCTTTAGATACTTTTAGTCTTATTCTAAAGAATAATCCCCGTCATTTTGACGCGCTTCTTGGATCGGCTTGGATGCTGGAGCTTATGGATCAAAAGCAAGATGCACTGGCTTACTACCGTAAAGCCCTGGAAGTCGAGCCAGAAAATAAATTCGGCAGGAAAAGGTTTGCCTTGAACCTGGCCACTGAAGGTCAGTTGAGTCAGGCTATTGAAATCTTTATTAAACTCAAAAGAGAATATCCTGACGATTATGAGATCTATCAGGATCTCGGAATTGCCTATGGTCACGCTGGGGATATCACTCAGTCCATAGAAAATTTGGAGATGGCCGTAAGCATCCGTCCGAATCCTGTATCCTACCTCAATCTGGCTGTAGCCATGAAGAAAGTAGGAAAAATCGAGGATGCGGTTCGTTATCTCAGGCTCTATCTGGAAAATCCAGAAGGAGAAAGGGAAGAAAATATCGAGAGTGCAAAGGCTGAGCTTCAAAAATTAGAAGGGATGCTGAAGGAGTAATTGAGGTCTTGTTCTTTAATTGTCTCCAAATACTCCAGCATATTTTTCACGGTTTGAGCCAGTTCGGAATTTGGTTCGACCTCCAAAAATTTTTGAAAATCTTCCTTGGCACTCTGATAGTCTGTCTTACTCACATATACAAGCCCCCGTCTGTAATAGGGAGGACCCCAATCGGGCTTGATCTGGATGGCTATTCCGTAGTACTCTATGGCTTCATCCAGCTTCTGATTGGAAAAATAGATTTCACCCACGTTATAGGCTAGGATTTCATTGTCGGGAAGCAGTTCGATGGATTGTTCGAAGTAACTCTGGGCGCTTTCAAGCTCTCCCTGTCTGAGATAGATATCACCTATCCCTGCCATAGCCTTGGCCGTTATCTCCCCGCCGATTTCTTCATCGGTTTTAGCGGCTTCCAAGGCCAGATTATATTCTTCCTCCGCTTTCTCGTATTCTCCCATTTCCTTGTAGCAGTCTCCGATGTTGATATGAGTGGGATAGGCTGTTGGATTGTTTGTGAGAAATTCCTGCAGCAGGGAGAGGGCTTCGTCATATTTTCTCTCATTGAACATATCGTTGGCCTGTTGAATGAGGCTCAGATCAGTCGATTGGACACCCGAAGTATCTACTTCGGAAATTTTCTTTAATGTCAAGACGATTTTTGGATTATTTGCGATCTGGCTAACATAGGTAGTTGTTTCTGAAGGGACAAAGCCCTCAGCAGAAGCCGTGATTAGCCAGTTTCCTGAACCGAGGCCAATGAGGGCCCATTCTCCTTTTCTATTGGTCTTTGTATCCCGATTGACAGATTCCTGGCCCATCAACTCCATAACGATTTTGGCAGAAGGAACAGGATTTCCCTGTTCATCGATAACGGATCCAGAGATCCGGGCCTTGCCTCTTCCTGCTTGAGCCATGGCATAATGAATTGTCAGAAATGCGAAAACAGCTATTATAGAGAATCTGAAAAAGACCTTTCCCTTCATTTTGGCCTCCTGTTGCATCCTTTAGTTGGGAATGATTTTGATCTAAGATTCATTATATACATATTTTCAGTCTTTATCTTTCAAAGATTCAATCTTTTCTCTGAGCGTGTCTTGGTTTGGATTGAGCTCCAAAGATCTTGTCCAGGCCGTAAGGGCTTCTTCTTTATTCCCCAATTGAAAATAGCAGTCTCCAACTGAGTTGAGGATCTGGATATTGGTACCGAAATAGGCTAAATAGCTCTTGTAATATGAAATGGCCTCAGCCAGTTCACCGAGTGCTTGGCAAGATTGTCCCATTATGGCATAGAATTCGTGTCTTTCAGGTCGGTCGAGGAAGGGCTGGGCAATTTCCTTGACTTTTTGATATTCTTTTAAGCTGTAAAGGTTCATGCAGAAATCCAGGGCGAATTTGATTGATTCGGGATTTCTACGAAAAGCCGCCTCGAGCAGTTGTCTGGCCTTGAAGTGATCTTTTTTATTCATGTACTGGCTTCCCAGGATATTCTGGTATATCGGATCTTCTGGGGAGGATACAGGCAGCGAGAGAAGCCAGGGTCTGGGAAGTGAAGCTGCATGGCTTATATAAAAGTCAGCCTCTTCATACAGAGTTTCTTGCTCCCTATCCTTCTCGAATAGAGCGGCTTTTATCTCATAATAGCCAGAAGTTAAATCAGATAGAGGGATATCCTCAAAGAAATTGGGTGCATCGGGATACTCTTTGATATCTTTACGAATCGATTGGACTATCTTATCTCCGGTCGAGATGGTGTATTCAAGAGATCCGCTCTCCTTCATTTCTTCTGTCAAGCCCTGAATCTGGAGATAAAGATACAAATGATCTAGCTGTGAAAAATCGTTCCGGGGAGAGGGAATGAGCTGGATGTCTCCGAGAAGGAAGGGCTTGCTTTTTCCCAGGTATTTTGAATTGCTCATGGCTTTGTTGGCAAGAATGAGGGGCGTCATCTGCAGGTCGTTCGAAGATTCGGGAATTGAGATATCTGCTTCAACAGAAGTAAATTCTTTCGAGACTTTGTTTTTCAGGAGAACATTCAGCTTGTAACTGCCTTCGACAAGGGGGAACATATCCTGAAAGCTGAAAAGCTTGTTTCTGATGTTATCCATCTGGTCTTGATTGAACTCGATAGGAATGGTTCTTTCATATTGATAAACAGTTGTCCCATCCAAATCAGTCACATTTGCGTTGATTTCTAGATTGCTGAGGAAACGTCCCTCGAACTGCTCGAAAGTCAGCCGACTGGGCTCTATGAGATAGTGTACAAAATGAATCCCTGAGGTATCCTTGATGACTCTCACATAAGAATCGCTGTCGATGTAATTGGTGGAATACTCGACTTCCACGATATCTTTATATGCAAGAAGTTTCTCTGCCCAGGCATCCTCGACCTGTCTGTAGGGAACAGAAGGAATCGTGGCATTGAGCAGGACCTCGGAGGCGATGGATGGTGAAGTGGCGTATGTCCTTTCTCCTTGAAGTAGAGTTAAGGATGTGTAAGCGAGCGTTGGCTCGACATCAAAGAGTTTTCGATAAGCTGACATGTAGTCGGCGGGATCTCCGTAATAATTGACCAACAAATGTTGGGGTCCGAATCGCACAGGGGAATAAAGCTCGTATTCACCCGTTCCTCCTCTCTTGAAAAAGACAACATTAAACGCCTGGAGTAGCCCATATTCCGGCCTCGCACTGTAAGACCAGATGACAGTGGGATAGATTTCAGTATAGTTTTCGAATCTTTCAATGTATCCGGCTTCTCCGAGGATGATGTAAATCCGGCCCATAGCTGATCTCCATCCTGCACCCGGGCCTTCCCTGCCAAAGTTATGATTGGCATACTGGATTCTCCGGTAATGCTCATCCTTGAACTCATTTTCGGGAGTAGTGGGATTGGGGTCTCTTTGCTTCCAGAAGGCTTCCATGAAAAGGTTGCGTTCCCGATCCGTTTCCAGTTGGAGAAAGACTTCTTTTTCTTTGGGAGTGATGATGTAGACAACCTCTTCTTCCAGCCATTTTCTGTAAGTCGGGCTCAGGTCTTTGGGCGATTTCGCTTTCTGGCTGGTGGAGTATAGAAGAGGGAGAAAAAAGAGCAAGAGGGTCAGATATAAAAAGAGTTTTCTTCTCATCATTTCTTATGACCTATAATTATATTACAGGAGACAGATCTTTTCAAATAACCTGGCTACTATTTATAAACACATTATTTTTCTCTTTTGTTGCTTATCGCGGAGAATGAAATGTTGATCGAGCCCCTTTTTGATCCTCATTTTAAAGGAACAAAATATGTAGCATGAGAGCATTAGGAGATGGACTGAGCGACATCGGAAGATTCAGCCTTTCCGAATCAAACTTCAGGGGAAGCCGACTGTGTCGGCCGCGAGGACTGTTTGAGCACAGTATGATCAATTGGAGCAGCCTGAGGAGGGCAGAGGACAATCGACGCGCAAGAAAAGAGAAGTGTGCGGATTTGGAAAGGCTTCTGATGCTTGAAGCGGCGTTGAAGCGGACTGCAACTTAAGATAAGATATGTGATTCTTGATATATCATAACACGGATGGATAGAAGTACGCACACGGATGAAAAGAATTCCTTAGTGTATAAAAAAAGAACAAGGAGATGAAGTGAAAAAATTTGTGTTCTGGAGTATCCTCCATAAAAACATCTGTATAGCCCTGAATGAAGACCTTTCCAAATACGCACAGGGAGAAACCTTCTGGAAAGCCATGTTAAACTTAGGTGAAAACTTAAAGGAATGGATCCCTTCTGGCACGGCTGAAGAGAGCGATATCAACCATCGGCTTAAGATGTACTACGAGACCGGGATCAACAAGGTAGAAATATTTATCGATAAAGAGGGAAAAAAGTACGCTGTTAAATGCTCAAACAGCCGCAGTTTTATCGATGCCCCAAGCGAAATAGAGGCGCTGTTGAAATATGTAGGTACAAGGGCCAGAACTTCTGTGATAGATCCCGGCTTAAAAATGCTGGATTAATCAAATCGGTTATCTGACTTTTTTCCCCTTACAGTGCCTCTTACCTGCTCGAGCCAACCTATCCTGTCAGCGGGATATTGATCGAATTCCGGGACATAGGGTTTGATATCGAGGAGAGGGGTTCCATCAAGAATGTCCACATTTTCGATATCGAGGATATTTCCTTTGATTTTTCTCAGCTTGACGATCGATAAACCGATGGGATTGGGTCGACTGGGAGCTCGAGTTGAAAAAACACCGCGAGCTTGAGAGTCCATGAAAGGGATGACGGTGAGTTTTGTGTCTTGGCTGAGGTGAAAATGATAGAGCAGAACAATATGCGAAAAACCCTCGAGATCTTTCAGCCCTTCTGAATATTCAGGAAGGATGTGGATTGTTCCCCTTATGGATTCTGCTCCGGATGGTTGAATGGGCATCCCTATAGTTGTTTTGAAAGGGGAATGAATGGTGCCAATAGGGCGGTATTCGATTCTCATATGAGCTGTTCAGGATTCACCAGAAGTTACGAATCCAATTTTCTCCTTCTGCATCTTTCTTATGTCCTCTGTTTTATTTTACACCAGGCGGCTATTTATCTTCTAGTTTTATAGGCTCGAATGGCTTGAAAAGGGAAAAATCAGATTCCTTAAGCATTTTTTTGAAGTTTTCCACATCTGTCTGATAGACGGAATTGAGTTTCTGGAGAAATTCCCCAACCTTTGGTACCGCCTTTTCGTACAGGACTTTTGCTGCTTGGCTGATAGGTTCGTATCCGGCTCGGGTTATACTTCTTACCGCGCTCAAGACCTGCATCCGCAAACCCGCTGATCGGTCAGCGATTCCCTGTTTGGGTGGAGTGGGATTGAGAGTTTCTGCCAGGTCTTCCATCTTTTTATCTAGGTCGCGGGCCGCTTTCATAAGATCCTTGTTTTTCGGGTCTCTATTCTGTCTGGCGTGCTCAAGGATGGTTTTGATGGTATTCCTTGTCTCGTCTATCTGGCGGCTGGCAGAATTGATGGCATCGGATAATTTTTGGGCGTTCTTTCCTGCCTCATAATTTGCCTTGAGCACATCCATATCTACTTTGATCCGGGGATCGAATTTCACCGTAAACTTTTGACTGACTTCTTCGTCGTCATATTTGATCTTTACGGTGTAATCTCCAGGCAGTGCCGTCAAGCCACCGCTAAACCTGAAGAAAGACATGCGCCTCGCAGATGAATCATCCTCCCCTGTCTGTTCCCTGAAATTCCAGTATACGCGGTTGATGCCCTTGTTTTCTGTGCCGTTTATGCGGCTGATCATTTTTCCGCTGCTGTCCTCGATGGTGATTTGCACCCGTGACGAACCGGACCCCATCATGCCCATTCCGCGAAACCTCGAACCTCCCATCTGCCTCATGCGTTCCATCATTTGCTGCCGCCTCTCATCCATTTCTTCGTCTGCTTTTTCTCCTTCTTTTCGTTCCGTCGGAACAAGATAGTAGGTGATGGCAGCTCCTGTTGTCTTATTCTCGCCGATAAATTCCGAGTCCCCAGGACTTTGATAAGAACTCAACCTTCCCTGCTGGAACTGATAGGTCTCCGGGAAATTGAAGAGATACAGCTTCTCTTTTATGATGTCATCAGAGATTTTCCTCAGCGGTGATATATCGTCAACGATGTAAATCGCTCGACCATGTGTTCCGACGATCAGGTCATTCTCGCGGGGATGAACAGCGATATCTCTCACAGGAACGGTCGGAATTCCATGGGTCCATTTCATCCAGTTTAGGCCGCTGTCGAAGCTCACATAGAGTCCGAATTCTGTTCCCAGGAAGAGTAGATTTTTATTGACGGAATCTTCTTCGATCACATGAACAAATCCGTCAATTTCTGGAGAGGCCAGGCTTTTCCAGGTTTTCCCAAAATCATGTGTGACATAGACATAGGTGGTCCAGTTGGAGCGACGATGGTCATCGAACACGACATAGGCAGTAGCTGCATCGAATTTAGAAGCTTCCACGTGAGGGACCCATGTTTCCGGAGGAACCATGCCCTTTTTTCCTGAAGTCAGCTCCTGGGAGACGAGCTCCCACGTCTTCCCGCTGTCTTTTGTGAGCTGCACGTTTCCATCGTCGGTTCCCACCCAGATCACTCCTTCCTGCACAGGGCTGGGAGCGATGCAGAGGATCGAACAGTGATTCTCGGCATTGGTTACATCGAGAGTCAAGCCGCCGCTTTCGGCCTGTCTTTGTTTTTCTGCATCATTTGTAGTCAAGTCCGGGCTTATGATCTCCCAGGTTTGACCTTTGTCAGGGCTGCGGTGCACGAATTGGCTTCCAAGATAAATCGTCGCCGGATGGAAGGGATCCACCGCAAACCCGGCATTCCAGTTGTAGCGGTGCTTGATATCGGATTCTGTGGGAACGATGCTGCGGCTTGTGCCGAGGTTTGTATCAAAGTAGTACAGATTACCACCTTGAGACATCCCGTATCCTGCTCCAGGCACTTCAGGATCCGGTTCGGTGTCGAATCCATCGCCACCGCCGACTGTCTTCCAGAGATAGCTGTAGATGGCTCGTTCCTTCAGGACATATCCTGGACCCATCCAGGAACCATTATCCTGAAGACCGCCATACACATTATAGGGAATCTCCATATCGAAACTCACATGATAAAACTGGCCCAGAGGAAGGTTTGTCACGAATCGCCAGCTCTGTCCACGGTTATAACTGATCACCACACCGCCATCGTTTCCGACGACCAACATCTCGCCGTTGGGATGGGCCCAGAGGGCATGGTAGTCAGAGTGGGATTGCATAAAAGAGGCCAAGGTTTGAAAATTTTTTCCCCCATCCTCGCTGGCTAAAATCTGGCTGTGCAGGATGTAGACGATGTTTTCATTCACAGGATTGACCCAGAGGCGGCAGTAGTAAAAGGGACGGCTGTTCACATTGGATTCATCGTTGACCATCTGCCATGTGTGTCCACCGTCAGTCGAGCGGTAGAGGGCATTCTTCGTTGCCTCGACCAAAGCGTAAACGATATGCGGTTTGTTCGTAGAAAAGGCTACTCCTATCCGGCCCAATTCACCCTTGGAGAGACCTTCCTTGTCCGAAAGTTTCTTCCAGTCCTTACCTCCATTTTCTGTGATATAAAGACCGCTCCCCGGACCGCCTGATTTGAAAAACCAGGGCCAGCGCCGGTGCTCCCACATGGCTGCTATAATCTTATTGGGATTCCCTGGGGCCATGGCCATGTCGGCTACTCCTGTTTTCTCATCCACGTAGAGTATTTTTTCCCAGGTTTTACCGCTGTTCCTCGTCTTGAAGACACCGCGTTCTGGGTTTTCGCCCCAGGATGTTCCGAGGGCTCCGATATATGCCACACCTGGATCATCGGGGTCGAGCAGAATCTTGCTGACTTTTTCGGTCTTTTCCAGACCCAAGAATTTCCAGGTCTTCCCACCATCGATGGTGAGATAGATCCCGCGCCCCACGCCGACGCTGTTTCGGGGAGTCGCTTCTCCAGTTCCTACCCAGACGATGTTGGGATTGTGCGGGTTAATGGCAATGGCTCCGATCGAAGCGACCGGCTGATCGTCCATGATAGGATTCCAGGTGATTCCTCCATCTTCGGATTTCCATAATCCTCCTGTGGCTGCACCGACGTAGATGATATTCGGGTTGGATGCTACAGCTTCGATGGCCCCAATCCTGCCGCTCATGTTTGCAGGTCCGATACTTCTGGCTTTTAAGCCGGAAAACAGCTCATGATCGAACTGAGCGAAGGATGTTTGGCTGATGAGAAGCAGAATAATCCCCATCAAAGTTAAGGTTTTGCTAACAAATCCCCTCATTTAGACCTCCTCTTAATATTTTAAATGTTTTATTTAAGGCGCTATAGTATTTAGACGAAGATTCCTTCTTTTTTCTTCCAAAAAATCATCCTGAATTATTCATTAAAGGAGCCGCGAATAATCCTGCTTCTTTCATCTTGGTTTCTTTGCAACGTTTAACACAAGGATTGAGTTGAATTGTGTAGTCAGGTACATTTAAATCGAGAATGACAGCTTTATATTTATAGGAGGAATCGGTGAGGCTTGTCAAATCTAAATTGAGCATATGGATCATGAACTCTTCAGTTTGGGCCTTCTCTTTGCCTCAGACATCTCTATCCTGGGAAAAACTCCAAGAGCTTTTCTTGTGCATTTCGACAAAAGATCCTCAGCCGGAATAGGCCATGATCTTGCTATCCTGATCTAAAGAATTTATCATCTGTGGTGTGGAGGTTTTCAATGGCGATAAGGGATTTCTTTCATAGAATATTCCATGCTGTCGGAATTTTTATCATTGTTCCGGTCATTGCCGCATTTTGTTTCTGTCAGCAGACCGCAAGCACGGTGGAACCTCCCCGTACAGTCGACCGCTCATTCCATCCAGAAATAAGGTATCCCGCATATTCGACAGGAAAAGGACCAGTGATCCTGATCGATGAAGCCCACAACAATTTTCACACGGCAGAGGGAACATACATGCCTTTTGCTGCTGTGCTTACCCGCGATGGATATGTCGTAAAAAGGGCGAAGATAAAAATCACAACCGACCTCCTTCGGTCCTGCAGCATTTTGGTGATTGCCGA
>Ga0209427_10000316_pt1 | contig 49553 bp, 47 predicted proteins | sample DeeMarSWOR136_30_FD_187465 | JGI IMG/M metagenome (GOLD analysis project Ga0209427, IMG submission 187465) | Marine sediment microbial communities from White Oak River estuary, North Carolina - WOR-1-36_30 (SPAdes) (version 2) | ecosystem: Environmental > Aquatic > Marine > Intertidal zone >...
CTACCCTGCCATTGTCCTGAAGCTTTTTTACCTCGGATGCTTTATTCTCCGGTAAGACTTCAGCCAGAACGTTATCGATACCAACCTCGCGGGCGATTGCTTCCGCCGTACGCCGGTTATCACCGGTAACCAGGACTACCTCGATGCCCTTATTCCTCAGTTCCCCTATAAGGTCACCCGCCCCGGCTTTCAGGGTATCCGCCAGAGCAATCAGACCTGCCAGCTTCCCATCCACCGCCAGGAACATCACCGTTTTCCCGCTGTTTTGCAGACTCTCAATATCAGGTTCCAGAGTCTTCACGGATATTTTTCTGTCCCGCATCAATTTCAGATTGCCCACCAGTATTTTCTTCCTGGCGACAACAGCCTCGGCGCCATGGCCGGGTATAGCCTGAAAATGTGAAGCCGAAGCTATCTTAAGCTTCTCTTCGCGGGCTTTCCTGACGATAGCCTCACCGAGGGGATGCTCCGACCGGCTCTCCACCGCCGCGGCGAGGCGTAGTATATCCTTTTCCTTAAACGGAGAGACAGGAGCGATGTAACTTACAGCGGGTTCGCCGACGGTCAGCGTGCCCGTTTTATCCAGGAGCATGGTATCCACCTTATAAAATCTTTCCAGCGCTCCGGCGCTTTTTATCAGCACGCCGTACTCGGCGCCCTTGCCCGTACCGACCATGATAGCGGTGGGTGTGGCCAAACCGAGCGCGCAGGGGCAGGCGATAATCAGGACGGCGATGAAATTGAGGAAAGCAAACGTCAGCGACGGTACCGGCCCAACCAGATACCAGATAATAAACGTGATTATAGCGATACTGATAACCACCGGTACGAAATAGTTGGCAATAACATCGGCGAGGCGCTGTACCGGGGCTTTACTGCCCTGGGCTTCTTCCACAAGGCGGACAATCCGGGCCAGGGTGGTGTCCTTCCCTATCCTCGTCGCTTCGAAGCGGAAACTGCCTGTCCTGTTAATGGTAGCCCCGATGACATCATCGCCTTCCTGCTTCTCCACGGGGATGCTTTCGCCGGTTATCATCGACTCGTCCACGCTGGAATATCCCTCGCGGATAACGCCGTCCACGGGGATTCTCTCCCCAGGTCTGACGACCACCACATCACCAACGAGCACTTCTTCAACCAGAATCTCCGATTCTTTACCATCACGGATAACCAGAGCCGTTTTTGGCCTCAGGCCGATAAGCTTTTTGATTGCGTCCGAGGTACGGCCCCTGGCTCTGGCCTCAAGAAAACGACCAAGCAATATCAGGGCGATAATCATCGCCGAGGTATCGAAATAAAAATGAGCTTCCAATCCTCCGGAGGTGAAAATACCGGGGGCGATCGCAGCCACGACGCTATAAAAATATGCCGCCGAGGTACCCACGGCTATCAGGGTGTTCATATCGGCTGTCCGGTGTTTCAGGGCACCCCAGGCGCCCCGGTAAAACCTCAGCCCCGCCCAGAACTGCACCGGTGTCGCCAGTGCCCACAGCAGGTAAGGTCTGCCCGCGAAAGCGGGTACCCACATCAAAACCATAATAGTTACCGCCAGGACTATGGCGACAATAAATCTGGTCTTGACCGCCCTTGTCTCGCGCTGCGAAGCCTCCGAGACGTCCTCCAAGGTTTCCGCCTCAGCACCGAGAGTATAACCGGCATCCTCCACCGCCCGGCGTAAATCAGCCACCTCGACGTCATCCAGGTATTCCACGGTGGCTTTTTCCGAAGCCAGATTTACGTTCACCGAGACAACACCGGGAACACTCCGTAAGGTTTCTTCGACACGCGCCACACACGAGGCACAGGTCATACCGCCGACCGGAAATATAGATTTTTTTACAGCAGTGCCATATCCCACCTCTGAGATAGTATCTTTAATGGAAGCAAGATCCACCTGAGCGGGGTCGTACTCAAGCGAGGCATTGCCCGAGGCAAAGTTGACCTTCGCCTGTGCTACACCCTTTTTCTCCGCCAGGGCTTTCTCTACGTTGGCCGCGCAGGTGGTACAGGTCATACCCGTGACGTGTATGCGGGCTTTCCGCGTATTCCTGGTCTTTACCGTCATGTTCTCCAGACTCCCCGGATAGAGTAATACCACTATTTATATGTTAAGAATACACCAAAAGTAAAATTACATCTGTGACTTTACTCTCAATACAACAATTCGTAGTTTCCATCCATTTTAATAACATTTTAATAATCGTCTGTTATATTACCTGTAGAGAAAGGAGGATATACCCCATGAAAAGAGGAAAGAAGATAGCGTTAATCGCCCTGATGGCAGTGGTTGCCCTGGCCGGGACTATCGGTGGTGTAGCCATGGCACAATCGGGAGACGATGAAACAACGACCACATCGGAGAACAACCGGTTTGCTTACCTGGAAAGAGTCTGTGAAATCTACCAGGAGAAGACCGGCGTAGCCCTCGATGTGGATACGTTGAAAGAGGCGTGCACCCAGGCTGGCGAGGAGCGCCGGGAGCAAGTTTGTAACCAGTTCCGGCAGCACCTCATCGATGAGGGAATACTCACTGAGGAACAGCTCGCCGAACTGGAAGCGTGGCTGCAATCAAAGCCTGACTTACCGATTGACGAATTGAAAGAATGGCTGCAATCAAAACCGGACGACCTGCCCAATAGATTCAATTTCGGGACCCAGCAGGGCAAGCGTAACGTCATTGCTTTCAGCTACGGTTTCGGGAAGGGAATCGGTAAAGGCTTCTCCGGCTGGTGCCTGCAGGGTAACGGTTCAGAGTAAAAATCGACCTGATACCTGATATACATCACAGGGAGGGGGATATCCCCCCTCCCTGTTATTTTAACAATTTCTTAACATTTATGGTATAACATGATAAAGAAATATTACTTACAGAGGGCTCGAAAATGGCAGGTAAAAAGGTACTGGTAGTTGACGATGATGAAAAAACGGTGGAACTGGTAAAACTCTACCTCAACCGTGACGGCTACCGGGTTATTACCGCTTACGAGGGAGTAGAGGCTCTGCGACTGGCCAGGGAAGCTCATCCCGACCTTATCGTGCTGGACCTGATGCTGCCCGGTATTGACGGTCTTCAAATTTGCCGGACCCTGAGGAAAGAGTCCGACGTTCCCATTATCATGCTGACCGCCATGACCACCGACGAGGACAGGCTGAGAGGGCTCGATTTAGGCGCCGATGACTACGTAACCAAGCCGTTCAGTCCCCGGGAACTGGCAGCCAGGGTCAGGGCAGTATTGCGGCGTATCCCGGGGGAGCGGGGGCCGGATAGAATCATTCACGGGGAGCTTACCATAGACTTTAGTAAGCATGAGGCCAGTCTGGCCGACCGCTCGCTGAATCTGACGCCGATTGAATTCAAGATTCTCGGTGCGATGGCGAAAGAACCGGGAAGGGTATTCAGCCGGGCCCAGATAATAGAAAAAGCCCTCGGCTACGATTTCGATGGTTTTGACCGAACCATTGACGTTCACATCCTCAAACTCCGCCGCAAGCTTGAACCGGACCCGCGCCACCCGCAGTATATAAAGACAATCTACGGTGCCGGCTACAAGCTTCTGGAGGCCAATGGTGATACACAGTCTTAATTTCCGTCTTCTGGCAGCCTTCGGGCTGGTAATCATAATTATCATCGGCGCCGCGTTTTTCTTCGCTCACCGGGCGGCCCGCGCCGAGATAGGTCGCATCGGGGAACAAATCGACCTTTCCCAGATCAGAAGAATGGAAGGACTGATAACCGCTTATTATCTCGGTAACAGGGACTGGGAAGGCATCCAGCCATACGTGGAAGAACTGGGCGATTTTTACGGTCGCCGTATCATACTGACGGATGCTAACAACATAGTAGTTGCTGATTCAGAAGAAGAGCTTATCGGCACTACTTACGCCGACCATACCAGCGGCCAGGGGAGAAAAATGAATCCGCCCGGGCCGACCGCTTTTATCGGCACCCTGCACGTCGATACCACCGAACCGTCCGATGTAAATAATGCCGCCATGCAGATAGCTTTTAACTCAATTGGGCGTTTCTTTATTTGGGGAGGCCTGATAGCGGTGGTGGTGGCCCTGATACTCACTTTTATCCTGTCACGGCGTATATTATCACCGGTAAAAGCCCTGACGGAAGCCTCCAGGAAACTGGGTAAAGGAGATTTCTCCCAGAGAGTAAATGTCAATGACGAAGGCGAGGTCGGTGAACTGGCCGAATCTTTTAATACCATGGCCAGTGACCTTGAACATAACGAGCAACTGCGGCGAAATATGGTTGCCGATGTAGCCCACGAACTGAGAACGCCTCTCTCCAACCTGAACGGCTACCTTGAAGCTATACGGGACGGCGTGATAAAACCGGACGCCGAAACCATCCGCTCGCTCAGCGAGGAAGGGGCAACGCTTTCCGGACTCGTTAATGACCTCCAGGAGCTGAGCCTGGCCGATGCCGGAGAGCTCAAGCTTAATTACCAATCGGTAGATATTGCCAAACTCATCAAAGAAGCCGTTACGGCGGCACAGACAAGGGCGAATGCTAAAAATATCAAGCTGTCCGCCAGTCTTCCGCGTAACCTCCCGCGGGTAAACATAGACCCTCAGCGTACCAGGCAGGTCTTGAATAATCTCCTCGCCAATGCCATAGCCCATACTTTGAGTAAAGGCACCATTACCGTATCGGCACAGCGGAAAGTCAGCGAGATAATTACCAGCGTAACCGATACGGGCGAGGGAATAAGTGCCGAAGACCTTCCCTATATTTTCGAGCGTTTTTACCGCGTCGATAAATCACGGGCGAGGTCTACCGGAGGGAGCGGCCTGGGTCTGACCATCGCCAAGCGCCTGGTGGAAGCACATGGCGGTAGAATCCAGGTTGAAAGCGAACTAGGTAAAGGCTCCACTTTCTCCTTTACCCTTCCCGTTAACCGGTAATCCGGCAGCTAGCGAACAGGCACATAGATGTCCAGTTCGGAATCAGGGCTATCCATACTTGGTAAAATATTCCCCCACATACGAGTTGGGTATAGTGCTATAATGTACCTGTATTTAAACAGAGATACTCACTATGGACGATAAAAGCCTCGAGATGCTGGAATTCCCGCGGATAAGGGAAAAACTGGCGGAGCATACCAGGTTAATCATGAGCCGTGAGCTTGCTCTGGGGCTGAAACCGGGCACCGACTACGAGCGAATTTCGCTGTTACTCCGGCAGACAGCGGAAGCACGCCAGTTGCTTGCCCTTGATAGGGGATTTGCAGTCGGTGAAATCCCGGACATACGCGCACCTCTGAAGATGGCGTCGCTGCAGAGCGTCCTGGAACCTCAGAACTTGCTGGAGATACAGCGGGCGTTAAGCTCGCTGCACCACCTCCGGCACTACCTTGGAGCTTCAGCCGCCGATTTTCCCCTGCTCTGGGACATTGCCGGCGGTATCGTTGAACTGAACCAGGTGGAAAGGGATATCGCGGGATGTATCGATGCATCGGGAGAAGTGGTCGATACTGCCTCTCCGGACCTGGCCGACATACGCCGCCAGCTCAGAGAGACCCGCGAGCAGATACTGGAACGATTGGAGGGTATTATCCGTTCGCCCCGCGGCAAACGCGTCCTCCAAGAAGATATCATCACGGAACGGGAAGGACGCTACGTAATCCTCGTCAAAATAGAATGCCGGCATGACATCAGGGGAATCGTGCACGATATTTCCAACACGGGCGCCACTGTCTTCATGGAACCCACGTCCACGGTGGGTCTGGGAAATGCCCTGCGGGAGCTTGTAATAGAGGAAAGACGCGAGGTAGAGCGTATTCTGGCCCTGCTTACCGCGGAGGTGGGAGCTCACAGCGACGAAATTCTAAACAGCATCTACCTGGCGGCGGAACTCGACCTGGTGCTGGCAAAAGCCAGATATGCGGCAAAAATAAAGGCCACCGAACCTGTGATTATTGACTCGGATAAAGCCAGGTCGCCCAAGAAGAACGGACAGTCCTTTCTGAAACTGGTAAATGCCAAGCATCCCTTACTCGGGGACAAAGCCGTTCCCTTTTCCCTGGAAATCGGACATGATTACTCTATACTGGTGATTACCGGGCCCAATACCGGCGGTAAAACGGTAACGCTGAAAACCATCGGGCTTCTCAGCCTGATGACGCAGGCAGGCATATCCATCCCGGCTTTAGGGGAAAGTCAGCTACCGCTTTTCGACGGCGTTTTTGCCGATATCGGCGACGAGCAGAGCATCGAGCAGACCCTCTCCAGCTTCAGCTGGCACATGGGTAATGTTGTCCGTATCATTAAACGAGCCACGAGTAACAGCCTGGTGCTGCTCGATGAACTGGGAACCAGCACCGACCCCGCCGAGGGTTCGGCGCTGGCACGGGCGATACTGCGATATTTCCTCGACCGTAAGACCATGACCGTAGCCACAACCCACTACGGCGACCTGAAAGCCTTCGCTTATACCACAGATGGAATGGAGAATGCCTCGCTGGAGTTCGATCCGGCTACGTTTCAACCTACCTACCAGCTGACGGTGGGGATTCCGGGGGGCAGCAATGCCATGGCGACCGCCGCCCGACTCGGTATTCCGTTGGAAATTATCGATGATGCCAGAACCATGCTTACGGAAGGCAGCCAGGAATTGGAAAACCTTCTTAACAGTCTCATGGTGGAAAAACAGAAAACAGAATCATTGCTAAATGAACTGGCAGCAGAAAAAAACGAGTTCAGCCGACGCAACGCCGAACTTGAGAAAGAACAAACACGCCTGGAAACCGACAAACGGCATATCACTCAAGAAGCAAGAGACCGCATCCTGAGCGAAGCGGCCGAACTCCACAAGGAAATACGGAAGGCAGCCGCCGAACTAAGAAAGAAAAAGTCGGCGGAGAGCATCGGGCAGGCCAGAGAAACCCTGAAAGAGGTACGCCAGCAACTCGATAGCGAAGCCTGGAAACTGTATAAATCGCATGAACAAGAAACCGAGCCTGAGACAATCAAGGTCGGGGATGATGTCTGGATAAAGGAGGCCGGCCTGGCCGCGACGGTGCTGGCGATATCCGAGGAAACACGCGAGGTGGATGTCCAGGCGGGGCGCACCAAAATGCGACTCGGTATCGACGGTATAGCGAAAATAACTGAAGCACCAGGTAAAGCCACCCCGGTATCAGGAATCCTTCCTCACATAAAAAGCATCCCCTTACAGCTGGACCTGAGAGGCAGGCGTGCCGATGAAATCGAGCCGGAAGTGGACAGCTACCTCAACGACGCGGTGCGGTCAGGTGCCAGCCAAGTCCGTATCATTCACGGCATCGGCACGGGCACAGTACGCAACATCGTACGGGAGTATCTCAGTAAACACCCATTAGTAAAAAACTTCCGTTCCGGCGAGAGGGACGAAGGCGGCGACGGCGCCACCGTCGTCAGCCTGAAATGATAATCAATCTGCTGGAGTTTTCATCGTGGCATTGACATTTCATAAACACACTTTCAGCCGTCGGAAAATGCTGGACTTCCTGAGTCAGTTGGAGGAGCATTCCAGCGACAGCAGTCTTACGTTTTACATTCCGCCACGCCCAAACCATATTAAAATAACGAAATCACTGCGAGAATTATCCATGCCGGCAGAGACAAGACCGGAAATATCAGGGATTATAGACCATTCACATACTGGAGGAGTAATTTTCTGGAGTGACGAAGCCATATATGTTGTCTTGTCACCTTTCCCAATTACCGAAGAATCGATATTCGAGGGATACTCTACACAACCACTGCAATCGCTCCTGACGAAGGACTACCTGATCGGCATCGTGCTGGTGCGCCTGGAGGCATACGCGGTCGGCTTATGCCGCGGGGAGATAATCGTCAGCAGCAAGGTCGGTACCGGTAATATCCACGGAAGGCACAAGAAAGGCGGTTCTTCAGCGCACCGCTTCGAGCGGCACCGTGATAAGCAGATAGAATACTTCTTCACCCGGGTCTGCCAGCGCGCCAGAGAACACCTGGAACCCCATGAAGAATCTCTTGACTACCTGGTCTACGGGGGTGCCCGCACGACAATACGAGAATTGCAAAAGCAATGTAATTTTCTGGGAAAACTTAATACCCCGACACTTCCTTCGTTGCTGGATATTCCCAAACCATGCCAGTCAGTATTAAAAACAGCCCTGAACCGAGTTTGGTCGAGCAAGGTACTTGAAATTCGCGAGGAAGAATAAAGCTATTTAGATATCAGGGTTTTCAGTTGTTCGATTGCCGATGGCAGTACCTCGCCGATAGCCTCAAAGAATCGCAGGTGGGCTTCGTTATCGTAGGGGGTTTCGCCCTGGTTGATGATTACCAGTTTCGCCCCGACCTGTAACGCCATCCGGGGCATATCGGCAGCGGGGTAGACCACCAGGCTGGAACCGACGACAACAAAGAGGTCGCATAGCTTGGAGTGTTCGTAAGACTCGCGGAGGTCTTTCTGCGGTAAAGACTGCCCGAAATTGACCACCGAGGGCACGAGTTTACCACCGCATAATGGGCATTCGCTTTCACCCTCGATGCGGTCCATTTTAAAGTCACACCCCTCACAGCGAACCTTAGTCATGTTCCCGTGAAGCTCCGCCAGCAGTTCCGGTTTAATACCCGACCTCAGGTGCAGGTTATCAACGTTCTGCGAGATAAGAAACTCCATTTTACCCAGGTTCTGAAGCTCGGTAATGGCTTTATGACCGGCATTGGGTTCAGCTTTGGTAAAATCCTGCCTGGGGGTAGAAAGCCCTTTATCCCGCCTGGTCCACAGCCCGTCAGGCCCGCGAAAATCACGGAGTCCGGACTCAGTACTGATACCGGCACCGGTAAAAACGACGAGATATTTTGACTGATACATCCACTGTGCCAAAGTAGCTATTCTATCATCCAGATCTGATTCCATCTGACTAAATCTCCTTCATTAGTCCAGCTTCTTCAACGCCTGCTGGAACATCGTCCGGTGGTGCTTCTCCCTCTCGAAAGCCAGGCGGAAAGATTCAGCAGCTTCCTCCCTTTTTTCATCTTCCGCCTCCTTGATGAATTTGGGGTACATGGAAACTATCTGCAGGCTCTCTCCCTCGGCGGCTTCTTTCAGATTATCCCTGGTGGTTTTCACGACACGCATCGTCTTCAGATGGTTCAGGGCATGTACCACCTCAGCGCCGGCTGCCTCGCGGAAAAGCTGAGCTATTTCCACATATCCCTCCTCAATAGCTCGATGGGCGTAGGCAAGATATTCAATGTTGGTCTGGCTTTCATCAGCAAAAGCTATCTTCAGGTTTTCATCTGTCTTGGTCATCAGATACCTCCTGAAAAATATCTCTAATATACTACATGAACGAACCATTTATCTCAGGCAAACAGGCTACCAATCTGATAAATCAGAGTAGCGACCAGCCAACCCAGCACCAGTGTATAACCAAATGCAAAGAATGTCCACTTCCAGGAGCCGGTCTCTTTTCTAATAATACCCAGAGTAGCCACACAGGGGATATAAAGCAGAACCATGGCCATAAAGGCAAAAGCAATCAGCGGCGTCCAGCCGAGTTCCGTACCCAGCACCGCACCGAAACCCGCCGTTCCTTCGGTAGCGGGAAAGAGCGTACCGAAAGTACCGACAACCGTCTCTTTAGCCAGCACGCCGAATATCAAAGCCACGGCCGCCTGCCATTGCCCGAATCCGGCCGTGGAAAAAACAGGGGCAATAGCCCTTCCGATATTATCCAGGACATTAAAGTAATTTAAAAACCAGATAATTACCACCGCACCGAAAATCAGGGTGCCTGCCCGGATAAGGAAAGCCTTGCCATGTTCCCAGGCATGTGCCAGAACACCCGTAATCGTCGGGAGACGATAAGGAGGCAACTCCATGACAAAGTGTCCGCTCTCACCGGAAAGCAGCTTCTTGCGGAAAAGCCAGGCAAGAAGAATCGCCAGAATAACTCCGATGGCGTACATGCCAAAGACAACCAGTCCCTGATGGGCGGTAAAGAAGGCAGCAGCTAGAAGCACATAGATGGGAAGCCTGCCGCCACAGGACATCAGGGGCGTAACCAAGATAGTAGCCAGCCTGTCTTTGGGATTCTCAATGGTACGGCTGGACATTATGGCGGCGACACTGCATCCGAAGCCCAGCATCAGGGTAACGAAAGACCTACCGTGAAGGCCGAGCCGATGCATCAACCGGTCCATCACGAAAGCCGCCCGCGCCAGGTAACCGGTATCTTCGAGGATAGACATGGCGATATACAGCAGGAAGATAATGGGGATAAAGGTAAGAACCGCACCGACGCCGCCGATAACTCCATCGGAAAGCAGCGAGCCCAGCCAGGCCGGCGATATCACGGCTGCCTGTTCCGCCAGCCAGTCCATTCCCCGGCTGATCCAGTCTATCAACGGGGTGGACACGGTAAAAGTGAACTGGAACACGCCGAAAAGAATAACCAGGAATAAAGGGATACCCAGCCAGCGGTTAAGCATGAGGCGGTCGATTCTATCGGTCATCGTTACCTTGGCGACCGATGGCTTCTCGAGGACATCCTGCATCAAACCGCTGATGAAGCCATACCTGGCATCGGCAATCATTGTCTCGGCGTCATCACCGTGAATTCTCCGGAGATGCGCCAGACTATCATTTCTGGTATTGATTATTTCACCGTCACTCACAACTACGCATGCCCGATCTTTTTTTCTATTTCTTTATCCTCTTCCAGCAGTTTCACCGCGAGCCACCGGGGAGAGTAGCCGTCAGCCAGAGCACTGCCGGATATCAACTTTTCCAGCTTCTCAATCTCCTCCTCGACAACATGCCCGTAATTCAAATTAATACCTTTCACCCGGATGCTGCCCTCAGCAACATCGATAACAGTCTGTAACAGCTCTTGAGTGCCCTGGTTCCGCGCGGCTACCATAGGTACCACTGGCGCCCCCAGGAGTCGGGATAATTCGCTAACATCAATGCGATATTCTTTCGATTCCGCTACATCCATCATATTGAGAGAAATAACCAGGTTAGTCTGCATTTCCAGTAACTGAACGGTCAGATAGAGGTTTCTTTCGAGATTAGAGGCATCAACAACGTCAACGACGACACCGGGTTTCTCATCGACGATATAATTCCTGGCGATTATCTCGTCCAGCGAATAAGCGGTCAGGCTGTAAACACCGGGAAGGTCAACAACCTTAATACTATAATCTTTATAGTTTAGATTCCCTTCCTTCTTCTCTACGGTCACCCCCGGCCAGTTACCCACGCGCTGCCTGGTGCCGGTGAGGTTATTGAAAACGGTGGTCTTTCCCGAATTGGGATTACCCGTCAATGCTATGGTAAGCTTCTTCTTTTCCATATGATAGATTACGTGTACGCTACCAGTATTTTAGCGGCGACACCATGTCCCAGAGCCATACGGGAACCACGCACTTCGATAACGACCTGGCCGGGCCTGCCGCTGCTGATAACCTTAATCCTGACTTCAGGTGTCAGCCCCATATCAGCCAGCCGCCTCTGCAAACCCCACCCCGCCCCAAGGGCGATTACGGTAACTGTTTCACCGGCCTTAACCCGACTTAACATCCCCCGGGTTATCTCAACCTGAATATTGGCGGCTTCTTCTCTACGCAGGGCAAGGTCATACCCTTTTATTCTGATTTCAACCGGGTCTCCCAGTGGAGCTACCCTTTGCATCTCAACTTCCGCCCCGTTGACCACTCCCATATCAAGCAGTCGCCGTCTTATATCTTTACCGCCGCTAACTTTAATAATTATCCCTTTTTCGCGGGGTTCCATTTCCCTTAATGATTTCAGCATCATACACAATCCCTTAGAATATATTATAGCAAAGCCCACGATGAAAAGTCAAGGTATTCCTAATAATTATATTAGATTATCCTTGAAATTATCTTGACATATCCTAAACTTTTTTATATAATAAGACTGTCAGGAAAGAGATGTAATTACGGGAGCTTATCTTGAGTCAGCGTATAACAGAGGAATACCTTGAGTCCATCGGTACCCTTGAGGAATCGGAGAGTCCGGTCAGTACCACTGCAATAGCACAGAGTATGGGAATCTCGCTGGCCTCTGTCAGCGAAATGGTAAGACGGTTATCCGATAAAGGGCTGGTGGAATACACACCGTACGGGGGCGCCAGATTAACCGATGAAGGTAATAAGCGCTACATCAGACTAACCCGCCGTCACCGTCTCTGGGAGGTATTCCTGAATAAGCACCTCGATATCGGCTGGGAGGATGTCTATAGCGACGCCTGCGCCTTGGAACACGTTACCTCCGACCTGGTAGAAGAAAAACTGGCAGAATTCTTAGATAATCCTGATTCCTGCCCCCACGGTAATCCCATACCGGGCAAGGATTTAAAGAGCGTAAAAACCAAGGGTATGGCTTTATCCAGACTGGAAACAGGCCAGTTAGCCAGAGTGCTGAGCGTTGTCAACGAGTATAACGTCGAATTCCTCCGTTACCTTACCAGTGTGGGGCTGACACCGGGCGCGATATTCAGAGTAATCGAGAAATCATCCTATGACGGTACGCTTACCATAGAAGCCGACGGTATGACCAGAGCCGTCGGAAAAGAAGCAGCCACATTGATTATGGTAGAACCGATTAACGAATAATCGTCGCGCCGAAAGAAATGGTTCTACCTACCAGACGCCCGGCACCAGGGCCTTTCTTTCCGCAGGATAATCAGGGAAGGTTTCCCGATACCAGACATGGTTCGCTCTTGCGCGGGGTACGAGGTTGGCGATGGTCCAGACGGCGAAAGCCAGGCCCGACAGCGACCAGGTTGCCAGCGCCCATCCCAGCCAGATAACCACTTCGCCGAGATAGTTAGGGCAGGACACCCAGCGGTAGAATCCCCGAGACGTTACCTTATATCCCGACTCATCCGGTCGCCGCAGGCTTCTCAGGATACCGTCAGCCTGGCGGTTGATAGCATATCCGGCGATGAACAACGTCACCCCGATAATGAACCTGGGGTCAGTTAACCATTCGTTGGCATAGCCCCCGGAAAAGACAGAGATATAACGACCGTTGAGATAGCCGTTCATTACATTAAAAAGCAAGCCGAAACTTACCACCGCCAGCGGCATACGCCGTTCCCTGCCGCGCAGACTGAAGGGATAAATAAAAGCACGGTGCAGGTAATGTACTTCCCACATAACGAGAAACACGATAGTGGCGGTAGAAAGGCGGCCGCCCAGAAAAAAGCATAAAGCGAAAACCAAGGGAGATGCGGCTTCCATGAGCACCCAGCCTAGTTTATTTCCCAGTGTATAGCCCCACCCGCCGCGCATATGACGACCGTACGGCGCCACGATGAAGAAGAGCAGAATAAAGACAACGGCCGCCAGGGCAAACCAGCCTATCAGCAGTCCGTCGAAAATAGTCAACTCTTTCACGCGGATTTCTCGCTCTCTTGCTTTACGGACAGGGATAGCCGGTTGTTATCTTTAAACCATTGCAGGGTATCCGCGAGAGTTTCCCGGAAAGGACGGGGATGATAATCGAGCTCGCGGTCGGCTTTTTCATGGCTCATATTTCGGTTGCTTTCCACAGCTTTAAGCGAAAAGCTGGTATATAGCGGGGTTTTTCCCGATAGTTTACTCATTACCGAAACTACGGGAACCCCAAGGCGAGCCAGCCACAGCGGAACGGTAAGACGCGGGGGTGGCGTACCGGTTATCTCCATAACCATATCGGCGATATCACGCAATGACAGCCAGTGGCCGGAGAGGATATAGCCTGTTCCGCATACCCCTTCTTTCTCAGCGGTAATGGCCCCCGAGACAACATCACGCACGTCCACCCAGTCATAACCGCCCGTTACCAGGGCGGGCAGCTTGTGCCGTGCCATATCCAGTATCGCCCTGCCCAAATAGGAAGGCTCGTAATCATGAGGTCCGACTACTGCCGTAGGATTAAGTATCACGGCATCAAGGCCGTTTTCTATCGCCCGTCGTACCTCTATCTCGCCGAGGGCTTTAGAGCGGTCATACGGAGGAAAACCCGGCGATTCCTTTAGCGGACGTGATTCATCGACAGGTACCGAGAACGGTTCCTCCTGTAAAGCATGGATGGAACTGAAATGAACAAGACGCCTGACACCGGTCTTCAGGCAGGCTTCGACTACATTTCTCGTGCCGATAACATTTATTGCTTCCAGCTTCGACCAATCTTTCATCGATAGAGAAATGCAACCAGCGAGGTGATAGACAACCTCAGCATCACGAAACGCCCGGTATAGCGATTCGGGGTCGCAAACATCGCCCTTGACCAGTTCAGTGTCGAGTCCGGCAATCCCCCGGTCATGCACGTGCACCAGAGAACGTACCGGACGACCACTATCAATTAAGGCGCGTACCAGGTTGGCGCCGATGTGCCCGCACGCGCCGGTAACCACGATTGTCATGTTCCATCAATTATACCATTGATGAAAGGCACATATCCACGCTGGAGTTATGCGTAGTTATCAGTCAGACGTAATTTTAATGAATATATGCCGACTCCTGGGTCCGTCGAACTCGGCGAAGAATATCCCCTGCCATGTCCCCAGTACCAGCCTGCCTTCTTCGACAAACAGCGTTTCAGAATCGCCGATAAGCGTTGCCTTGATGTGAGCCGGAGAGTTACCTTCACGGTGGCGGTACCCACTGTGTTGCGGCACCATGGCATCGAGCTGAGCCTCTATATCCCTCACGACATCGGGGTCGGCGTGCTCATTGATCATCACGCCGGCCGTGGTATGAGGAACATATATGTAGCAGATACCGTTGATAACGCCGCTCTTGGCCACGATTTCATTCACTCTCCGGGTAATATCCTTAAAATCCACCCTCGATATAGTCTTTATGTCAACTTTGTAAATCAACGAATCCCCCTTTATATCCCCTATCCTACACCCGAACCGTCCCGCGGGCAAGGCTGGCATTATGATACTTGACCGCCAGACTTAAACCTACTAGACTATAATCAGGAGATTGGTTATGCCGATATATGAATATATATGTACAGAATGCGGCTGCAAGTTCGAGCAGCTGCGTCCTTTAAGTCAGGCCAATAATACGGCTAATTGCCCCAAATGTAAGAAGCCATCCAGGCCCAAAATGAGCACTTTCGCCGCTTTCAGCGTCAGCGCCAGCGGCATCCCCAAGACCATAGCCGGCACCGGGGGGAGTTCCTGCTCCAGCTGCAGCTCCGGTAATTGCAGCACCTGCGCATCGTAAACCTGTTAGAAGTCCGGGAGTATAATTTGCCTGCTTCGAGGACAGGTATTGCCAACCTGCCGCTGCACGGCGGTAAAGCGCCGCGGTGGTTATTCGACCGCATGGTGCCCCTGGCCCGCGAGATTACCATCGCTATCGTCTCAGATTACGGACCCGACGAGATGCTGCGTCGACTTTCCCATCCCTACTGGTTCCAGGCTTTCGGATGCGTCCTGGGTTTCGACTGGCATTCCAGCGGCGTAACGACCACGCTTTGCGGGGCGTTGAAAGAGGGCATCAGGGGAATCGAGCGCGACCTGGGCCTTTTCGCGGCCGGTGGCAAGGGTAAAACCTCTCGCAAGACGCCCTCCGAGATTGAAAGCTGGGGAGAAAAGATCGCCATAGAGCCCGCTCCTCTCGTTTACGCCAGCCGTATGTCCGCCAAGGTGGACAGTGCCGCCGTCCAGGACGGTTACGAGCTTTATCACCACAGCTTCATATTTACCGCCAGGGGCTCGTGGACGGTTATCCAGCAGGGTATGAATGAGTCCAACCGTTACGCCCGCCGTTACCACTGGCTGGGTGAAACGGTCAGTGATTTCGTCAACGAACCTCACGCGGCAATTTTATCCGAAACCAGAGGGCGGACCCTCGACCTGACCGCAGGTGAAAGCCTGCCGGCGCGGACGACTATCACCGATATTATTACCGAAGAACAGCCTGAAAAGGTCATAGGCGAACTTAAAAGGCTGAAAACGCTGGACCTGCCGGCCCGCCATCAGATATATCTCCGCGACCTGCATCCCGATAGCTTGAGCCGGATTATCCTGAGCACCTACGAACGCCAACCGGAAGACTTCGAAAGACTGCTGGGCTTATCGGGGGTTGGAGCCAAGACGATACGCGCCCTGAGCCTGATCGCCGAGCTGGTCCACGGCGTCGAGCCAAGCTACCGCGACCCGGCCCGCTACAGCTTCGCCCACGGCGGTAAAGACGGTATCCCCTACCCAGTGGACAGACAGACCTACGATAAAAGTATCGAACTGCTCTCCAGGGCAATAAACCGCACCAAAATAGGCTTGAGCGATAAACAGAAAGCTTTCCAGAGACTCAACCGCCTGCGTTTGGAAAACCAGAGATAATCCAACCCCGCCCGATTGACATTATTGCTTTACAGTAACTCATGGAAGTGATACAATTTATCCACTTAATGTATCCTAACAAATTCAGTATCTTCATTTTGAGTTTTCTTAGCACTATATAAAAGTAGGTGACCGGAATGACAAAAATCGAGCACAATATTATTATTCAGTCACCTCCGGACCGGGTATTCGATTTCACTTCAAACTGGCAGAACTTCGTGCAGTATTTCGGCTATATTAAGGAATTAAAACCGGCCAGTAATAAAACCACCGGCGAGGGAGCACTCTTTGCCACTAGGGTTAAATTCATGGGACTGACACTATCCTCTTTATGGGAAATGGCGGAATACGTGCCAAATGAAACCCTAGCATTAATTACGCCACTTATGGGAGTACGCGCTAAAAAACACTGGCGTTTTACTCCCGAGAACGGCTCTACCCGTGTTATGTTTACTCTGGAATATAAACCGTGGCCATTGGTCGGCCCGCTACTTGATATGCTTTTCATGAAACGTTACTGGGAAAAAATGGATGCAAAGCTGGTTCAGAATTTAAAAAGGTTGATTGAAACATAGACAGTAATAGCCGCCAGTGATAATAGCAGGCCTTCCAGAGGCTCAACCGCCCGTGGATGCGATAAAAGTCGCAGACACTCCACGTTCTCCGTTTTACTCTTAAATCAGAGGTAAATACAGGACTTGGTATTTACTCCAGTATTATAGCGGAGGTGGTGTCGTGAGAAAAATGTCAATTCCGGGACTGATAATTATCGCTCTTATCGTCGCGGCATTCCTGATAGGTATATTCGTCTTCGGTCCTGAAAGTAACAATGTCGAAGAATTGGAGGGTGTCGAGGTGAGGGAATACGAAGGCCAGAATCTTTCCTCTATTAACGATTTCAGGGAGAATTCCATTAAAGGGCCCCAGTACGTGGATATAGAAGACTATCAACTGCAGGTAACCGGTCTGGCAGAAAAACCGGCGAACTTTACTTACGATGAAGTTATCGATGACTTTGATAACTATAAAAAGGTCGTCAGGTTAAACTGCGTCGAAGGCTGGGCAGTGAATATACTCTGGGAAGGCATCCTGGTCAGGGACATCCTGGAGAAAGTTACACCTATGCCCGAGGCCAATACTATTATATTTCACGCCTATGATGGCTATACGACTTCTTTTTCTCTCGATTATGTCCTGAATAACGATATCATCATAGCCCACAAGATGAATGATGTTGCCCTGCCTCCGGAACGGGGCTTTCCCTTCCAGCTCGTCGCCGAGAGCAAATGGGGTTATAAGTGGATTAAATGGATAACCCAGATAGAGCTTTCCGATAACGCTGACTACGAAGGCTACTGGGAGAGTCGCGGCTACTCCAACGAAGGCAACCTTAATAAGAGCTTCTTCGACTAAGAGATACCGACAAACTTCCGGCACCACGACCACTGATACATGCCCGTAGAAGTATGACCGCAATCAACTCTACTATTTTGACACCCCTGCCTGAAAGCTGGTAATCTGGAATAACTATTTCTGGTTTTACCGGGGGTTGCCATCAACGAGAGTAAAGATACAAAGATAGCCAGTATTCAAAGCGGTAAATACTTTCGCTGGTTGTATATAATATTGCCGGTAGCGCTATTTCTGCTTTCCGTAATCCTGGCTGCGGTTTTTTATAGTAAGCTACCCTCCGAGGTGTACTATCATTTTTCCGGTGACGTACCCGATAGAGAAATCAGCCGCACTGCCATCATGGTGTGGCTGCTAATTCCCCAGTTCTTTCTGATGTTTATCGGGGTGGCCATCAGCGGTATCGGTTCCATTATCAGCCGGAGATACGAACTCACCGACAGCAACCACATAAAAAAGCTGCTGATGGCAATGGGTAATATGGTAGCTCTTCCCCAGATAATTCTTATCTTTGCAATGCTTGATATTTTCCTATACAATGCATACGATATACGCCTCATACCTCTATGGATTGTTATCATCGTCGTCTTGTTATTGGGCACCATAGTTCTGGGTATATTTTTCTTCCGAATCATCAGGCAATTTCACGCGTCAAACGTTAAACAGAATCAGGAGTTATGAAAAATGGCAAACCCGGTCCCCGGTAAACTCACCATGGACAAGCTCGTTTCACTCTGCCAGCGACGGGGCTTTATCTTCCCCAGCAGTGACATTTACGGGGGTCTTTCCGGTTGCTGGGACTACGGACCGGTGGGCGTGGAACTCAAGCGGAATATCAAGGAAGCCTGGTGGCGGTCTATTGTCCAGGAACGCAACGATATAGTGGGACTGGATACTAGCATATTGATGAATTCCAGCGTCTGGCAAGCCAGCGGCCACCTTACCAGCTTTTCCGACCCCCTGGTGGAATGCAGGGTCTGCCATTTGAGGTGGAAAGCCGATGAACTGGCCGAGAGAAAGTGCCCCTCCTGCGGCGGCGAGCTTACCGAGGAACGGATATTCAATACCATGTTCAAGACCTTCATCGGGCCGGTGGAAGAAGAAGCCGCCATTGTTTATCTACGCCCGGAAACAGCCCAGGGTATGTTCGTCAACTTCCAGAATGCGCTGAACACCAGTCGCAAGCGCCTGCCCTTCGGTGTTGCCCAGCAAGGTAAAGCCTTCCGCAACGAGATAACCACCGGCAATTTCATCTTCCGCAGTCGCGAGTTCGAGATAATGGAGTTCGAATACTACGTCAAGCCGGGGACGGACAAGGAGTGGTTCGACTATTGGGTGGAAGAACGGTTCAACTGGTATATTAAGCTGGGAATCAAGAAGGATAACCTGGGGCTGTACGAGCACCCCAAGGAGAAGCTGGCGCATTACTCCCGGAACACCACCGATATCACATATCTTTTCCCCCACGGCCAGGCGGAGCTGGAGGGAATCGCTAACCGTACCGACTTCGACCTCAAGCAGCACGGCGTCGCCACCGGCAAAGCTCTAGAGTACTACGACAACGAGACCAACGAGCACTACGTACCCTATATCATTGAGCCCTCGGCGGGGGTGGACCGGGTGATACTGACCTTTCTCTGCGATGCCTACGACGAGGAAGTAGTCAATGACGATTTGCGGGTGCTCTTCCATTTTCATCCCGATATCGCCCCCATTAAGGTAGCCGTACTGCCGCTGAGTCGTAAGGAAAACCTGGTGGCACTGGCAAAAAACGTCCATGCCGACCTGCGTCCCTGTTTCATGACCCAGTACGATGACACCCAGGCTATCGGGCGGCGATACCGCCGGCAGGATGAACTGGGCACGCCCTTCTCGGTTACCATCGACTTTCAGTCGCTGGAGGACAACATGGCAACCATCCGCGAGCGTGATACGCTGAACCAGATACGGATCCCCATCCCCTCGCTGAAAGATACCCTGCAAGCCAAGCTGGCCGGTGAGGACCTTTTCGTGCTGCCAGAGGGCGGTCAGATATGGAAGCAGGATAGCGGCGGGTAGGCAATGAGTAGAGGCATACCGGAATATTTCGCTCATAAGAAATACAATATCTCACCCGAAGACGTCACCAGGTTAATGCTGGGCTGCGAACCGGAGGACATCAGCGAAAAAGTAATACTAACCCCCATCTGGAGCAAGGACGATTTTCTGGCGGAGTCGGTTGATAGCGTCGATGCTCTCTGCGAACGAAATCTCTCGCCGTGCGTTTATACGATTACCTATAAAAACCAGAAGATGACGCTGATACGCTCGGGTATGGGCGCGCCGTTGGCGGGAGACGTCGTCCTGACCCTGGGGTGCACGCCATGCCGTTACCTGATATTCACCGGCTCGTTCGGCGGCCTGACGGCGGATCTGTCCATCGGCGACCTGCTGATGATTACCGAGTCCATCGGCGGCGACGGCTATTCCAGTTATTTGAAAGAAGGAGATCTGGCTCCTCATGCTTTCCTGAAGCCCGCCGGGCCTGATGCCAAACTCAACGGGCTACTCGAAGAGCACGCGACAGCGCTGGCCGCCGAGAGCAACGTCCCCCTCCATCAAGGGCGGATTTTCTCCTCCGATACCATCGTCTCGCAGTTCTTCCACCTGGACGAAATGAGGGATAAATACGGCTGCAGCGGCATCGAGATGGAGACATCGGCGGTATTCAACTGCTCCCGACTGGTTGGCATTGCGTCGACCGCTCTGCTGATAGTATCGGACGTAATAGCCACCAACAAATCCCTGTTTTCAGGTCGGACGGAAGCTGACAGGTGGATATACCGTACCACCAGAAAATCGGTGCTGAGCCGGATAATACTGGACACTCTCTGTGACGAATGGCTGGACTGAAAGATGAAATACAAAGCGGTATTGTTCGATATTTTCGGGACGCTGGTTGTTATCGAGGACATGGAAGCCGAGTTGGATACCTGGCTGGGATGTTTCTACGACTGCATGAAACCACACGGACTTGATATCTCCCGGAATTCCTTTAATGAGTTTTGCCTGCATCATATAGGTCAGGAACCGCCTCCCCCGGGTAACGATGACCTAACCATTTTCGAGCGCCGGATACAGACCGCCTTCTCCGGTGCCGGACTGCGAGTAAGCACTGCCGATATCAGGCAGACATCCGCGATGTTACTGGAAGTCTGGAACGATTACGCTGTTATCGACCCCGATTGTCACCCACTGCTACAGGAACTAAGTCAGCAGTATAGGCTGGGAGTAATATCAAATTACGACCATCCACCCTACATACACCGCGTGCTGAACGACCTGGACCTGAAAAAATACTTCAACACGATAGTTATTTCCGGAGATTATGAATTTAAGAAACCCGACCCGAGGATTTTTCACCTGGCACTGGAGGAACTAGGACTAAAGCCGGAAGATGCCGTCTACCTCGGCGATGCCGAAGAAGACATCATAGGAGCGCGAGCCGCCGGGATTCAACCCGTACTGATACAACGGGAAACAACCGCCAAACCGCCGGATATTCTCAAAAGAGAATACACTCGAAATGATGTGGTAACGATAAACAGTCTCCCGGAATTAATTAATTCACTGGACTGAAAAATGAGATACAAAGCAGTGTTGTTCGACCTTTTCGGGACACTGGTGGATAACTTCACCATGTCCGAATACTCCAAAATACTGGAGAACATGGCCGCTGTCCTCAACGCACCTGCGGAGGGTTTTGCCAGACTCTGGCGCGGCTATTTTACCCAACGCGTTAACGGCACCCACCTCACTCACGAAGACAGCATCCGCATCATCTGCCAGGACCTGGACGTGGCGGTCACCGAAGAGCAGTCTCAGCACGCCGCAGATATACGGCTGGAGTACACGGTACTTTCCCTCAAACCCAAGCCGGAAGCAGTCCAGGTATTGACCAGACTGCGGAAGCAGGGCTTAAAGCTGGGGCTTATCAGCGATTGTTCCCCGGAGACCCCAAAAGCCTGGCCGGGCACTGCTTTCACCCCATATTTTGATGTAACTATTTTCTCCTGCGAGGTCAACATGAAAAAGCCCGACCCGCGTATCTATAAAATGGCTACCGACCGGATGGGAATAAAACCCGAGGACTGCCTGTACGTCGGCGATGGGAGCAGCCATGAACTCACCGGGGCGAGAGCAGTGGGGATGCAAGCGGTACTGATCCGGCACACCGACGAAACGGTCGATGAAGTGGTCATGGAACGGGAGGACGACTGGGACGGTCCCAGGATTACCCGCTTGCGGGAAGTGCTGAATCTGGTAAAATAACCCTTAAGGGGCGGTATGAGCCAGGAATTAAACATCGGCATTATCGGGGATTATGACAAAAGCAAGCCCTCGCACCAGGCGACGAACCGGGCACTGAACCATGCCGCGAAGAGACTTGGTGTCGTTACTAATATAACCTGGCTGCCGACGCCGTCTTTCCTCATCGACGCCAGCGAGGAGCGAATCAGAAAGCACGATGGCTTCCTGATAAGCCCGGGCAGTCCTTACAGGAGCATGGCGGGTGCCATCAGGGGAATCCGCAGTGTCAGGGAGGCGAACCTTCCCCTCATCGGCACCTGAGGGGGCTACCAGCACGCTCTGTTAGAGTATATGATGAACGTCATCGGCGATGAGGACATCGGACACCAGGAATACGATCCGAATATATCAAATCCGCTGTTCATACTGGCTTCATGTCCCGTAGCGAGCAGACCGGAAGGAACGCCCCGGCTCTGGGGCAATATTAAAATAAATGTAAAGCCCGGTTCACTGGCATACAGGATTTACCGTCAGGACGAAATCGTTGAGCCATACTCATGCAACTTCGAGATGAACCCAGGGTATAAAGAGATACTGGAAAAACGCGGCGTAAAGATAAGCGGGACAACCGAAAACAGGATTACCAGCATCATAGAGCTGCCCGACCGTACCTTCTATATAGCCACCGCTTACCAGCCGCAGCTAAGCTCCGAGGAAAGTAATCCCCACCCGCTGATCGCGGCTTACCTAGAAGCGGTCATAAATCATAAGAAAGTGAAAGCGGAGTGAAAATAATACATTTTGCTGACCTGCACCTCGGCGTGGAAAATTACGGCCGGATTGACCCAGCCACCGGGCTTTCCTCGCGGCTCAATGATTTTCTTTCGGCTCTGGACCAGCTCGTGGATTACGCGCTGGAGAACAAGGTCGACCTCGTCCTGTTCTGCGGCGACGCCTATAAAACACGGGAGCCGACCCAGACCCAGCAGCGGGAGTTTGCCAGGCGCATCAACCGGTTGGCGAGCAACGGCGTACCTGTTTTCCTGCTCACTGGCAATCACGACATGCCCAATGCCGTCGGGCGAGCTACCGCCACCGAGATATTCGATACGCTGGCAGTAAAGAATGTCTGCGTAGCCAACAGACCGGATATCCACACCATCAAGACGGCCGACGGTACGATACAAATAGCAGCCCTGCCCTGGCTGAGGCGGAGTGCTTTGCTCAGTCGTGACGATACCAGGAACCTGAGCCTGGAGCAGATAAACCGGAAACTCCAGGAGACCCTGACGAATATCGTCGATAATCTTACCAATAAGCTCGACCCAACGCTGCCGGCGGTACTGGCGGCACATGTCTGGGTAACCGGTGCCAAGGTAGGTTCGGAGAGCATGATGTCCATCGGGCAGGAGCATACGCTGCTGCTCAGCAACGTCGCCCTGCCGGCCTACGATTACGTGGCGCTGGGGCATATCCACAAGCGTCAGGTGCTCAGCGAGAGCCCCCCGGTGGTCTACTCGGGCAGTCTGGAACGGGTCGACTTCGGGGAAGAGAACGACGAGAAGGGTTTTTACGTGGTCGAGATAGAGACTACCACTGGTGGCAGGAAAACAACCTACGAATTTCATCCGGTTAACGCACGGCGTTTTCTTACCGTCAACGTTATGCTTGAGGAGGACGATATTAATCCGTCGGTTACGCTACAGAACGCAATAGTTGGACAGCGGGAGAAAGTTAAAGACGCCATCGTGCGCTTGAATATCAGTGTGCCGTCGCAGATAGCCAGTCAGGTGAGTGACACCGCCATCCGCGAAGCATTGAAGGAAGCCCATTACTATACGGTCGCGCAGGACGTGCAGCGGGAAACACGACTCAGAATGGGTAACCGTACCGCCGAGGAGATAAAGCCCACCGACGCCCTTAAAGCCTACCTTGAATCTAAAAAAGTTCCGGCAGAGAGACAGAGGATATTGCTGGAATACGGCAAGAAGCTGATAGAGGAGCTTCAGGAAGGTTAACCGCCGCCAGCACTGTCTGCTTCGGCGTGGTAGTGGTCATTGGCATCGAAGATAAAGAATGCCGTAATTATCGCCACGGCGGTTACACCGACCGCCGCCCAGGTGAACATAGTGTCAAATCCGAACCTCTCCACGAAATACCCACCCGGTATGGCGAAGATAGCTCCGGTGTACTGCATCGTGGAATAATATACCCCGAAAATTTTGGAGCGGTGCTTGGCAGGTGCCTGGGTCATGATGAAAACCTCGGTCACGGGCATGCGAATCGCCATGACCAGACCGTGGAAAAACAACAAGATATAGAGCGTGGGGCCTAAAGTGACCAGCTTAAAGATATAAATCAATACCCCGCCCAAGATACCGGTTACTATTATCACCTTGACACTACCGATTTTATCGGAGATATAACCGCCGAGGGGTCCCGCCCAGAGACCAGAGGAAAACACAATGGACATCAGCCCCCCGGCCGTTGCGTTGGATGCTTTCAGTATATCCGTCATATACAGGGTAAGGAAAGGCAGCACCGACATACCGATACCGCCACCGATTACCATCATGGTGAGGAAGGCAATGAGACGCCGCTTGTAGCCGGGCTGCGGGGGTTTTTCCACGATAATCTGCTGCTTTACCGCCTTTACATGGGCACTACCGCCACGCCTAGATAAATAAACCAGGAAAATCAAACCGAACACGACCGTCGGTATTGCCAGGATAAGGTACGAATAACGCCAACCGGATTCCTCTCCAAAAGCGCCTAGTATAGCCCCGGCGATAATCGGTGACACGAAGAAGGCAGCGTTACCACCTATAAGGTGAAGTCCAAGCGCCCGACCGCGTATTTGCGGGTCGACCGAAGCAGAAATAAGCGGGGTGGCGGCAGGATGATAACCCCCGGAAAGGAGACCCATAAGGATAAGAAAAACAAGCAGCATAATGAAGTTGGGAGAAATCCCGACGAGTACACCGGCTACAGCCACGCCGAGCGTGCCGATGATAATCAAAGGCGTGGGCCCGAAGCGGTCGGCGAACCATCCGGCCGGCAGCTGTCCGGTAGCGCTGGCGAAAGCGAAAGCAGCCGGAACAGCAGAAGCCTCGAAATAAGTCCCGATTTTAAAATAATCACGAATCGTCGGGAACAATGGCTGCTGGAGAGCCATCAAGAAATGATGAGCAGCATGCGCGAAGATAAAAAATGGGAGTGCGGAAAATAAGAACGAATGCTTTTTGGTTGCTGGTTGTGTCGTCAAATCAGCCTTTCAATATCTCCAGCCGCATCTGGATGCGGCATACATGGATTTCTAACCAAAACCGATTAATAATCGGATTACGAAGAAGGTGGGACAGGATTCAAGGTAATTATATAACGAACGGCTTATAATTACAATTTGACGAAGCGACCGGTATATTTATCGCGACAGCAACAACCGGCGAGCCTGATTTGACAATAACCAGCAGAGGATTGTATGCTGTTGCCAGCAATAATCCCCAAGGCTATTAAGGGTGATAAATGGCGCACGACGTTTTTATCAGCTATTCATCAAAGGACAAAAAAGTAGCCGACGCCGTATGCGCCACACTCGAACACCGTAAGATCCGCTGCTGGATTGCCCCCCGGGACGTTCTATCCGGTATTCCCTACGCTGAAGCCCTTATCAACGCTATAAACGAGAGCAGAATCATGGTGCTGGTGTTTTCCTCCAACTCCAATGATTCACCGCAGGTAATGAGGGAAGTCGAGAGAGCCGTAGATACGGGCATCCCCATCATCCCATTCCGTATCGAAAATGTGCTACCTTCCAAAGCCATAAAATACTACCTCAGCGCTCTTCACTGGCTCGACGCCATTACCCCACCCCTCGAAAAGCACCTGCGTAAACTCGCCGACACAGTACAGACCCTGCTGGCGGAACTCGAGAAACCACATGAGGAGGGAGATGAGGAGAAGAAAGAAGCTTCCAAGCCAGAAACCAGAACCACAACAGAGAAAAAACGAACGAGACTGTGGGTGACGGCAGGAATTGTTGTGGTAGCCGTGATAGTAGTGGTGATAATCCTGACGGTGGGAGGTTCCGGGGATGGCGAAGATACCAACGGGCTGGCGTCCGGTCCGACGACAACGCCAGCAACCACACCGACGACGCAAGGAGAAACATCAACATCGACAACAACACCACCAGTCACACCAGGAACAACAACGGCAGGAGTAACAACGACAGCAGGCCCGACGACAACGTCATCCGGGAAATCACTCATCGGAAGCACACTTCAGTCCGGGACCTCGATACAGGGAGAGATAACTTTCTCCGGAGAGGTACATTGGTATACTTTCGATGCCCAGGCCGGTGACGCGATATACATCGTTCTAATCGATGATACAGAAAACGGCCCGTTCGTGCCGTGGATGGGACTGCTCGCCCCTGACGGGAGTATGGTCTGGGAGGATTACGATTTCAGCTGGGGGCGCTCGGTCCAAGTATTCAGGTGGCTGGAACAGGACGGAAGCTATTCTATAAGAATAAGAGATGAGGCCCTGGGAACAGGTCCCTATGTACTATCTTTTTCACTGCTATCACAAACCGTGCAACCGATAACACCTGGCTCAATCCAGGGGAACCTTGATTTCCGCGGAGCAGTCCACTGGTTCGAATTCGACGGCAAAGCCGGGGATACAGTGTACCTGGGTCTGGTCGATAGCGAAGACGGTCTTTTAAATCCCTGGCTGACTCTGGTAGCCCCTGACGGCAGCTTAATCTTCGAGGATTATGATTTTCACTGGAACAAATCAGTCCAAACAGACCAGGTCCTTCCCGAGACTGGAAAATACATTATCATGGTAAGAGATATGTCTCTTATTGGGGGTGCTTATACCCTGTCATTCAATATAATTACCGGCTCCTGACCGCGTTTCATCGTCGGTAACATTACGTGTGCCTGATCAAACCTAGCCGTTCCCCCGGAGACGACTAATTACGACTACCCCGCAGGAAGAACGCGCAGAACAGTGTCATGGCGATAATGGCGATACTCGCCCAGGTAAAGGCGCTAGCATAAGTGTAACGTTCGCTGATATAGCCCATTATCGGGGCGAAGACGGCACCGGTACCGGTCATCGTTGAATAGTAAAAACCGTAGACGAAGGAGCGGTTGCGCTCGGTGGTCTCGCCGATGATATACGCCTCGGACACCGGCATACGCATGAACGTTGTTATGCCCAGCAACAGCATTACCGCCCCGATGCCCACGCCGGAAGGTGCAATTCTCATCAGAAAGACGCCAGCTCCGGACATCACGCACAACGTGATTATCAACGGAACACGGCCAAGCCGGTCGGAAATATAACCCCCCAGGGGACTCGCCCAGAGTCCCGTAGAGGCGAAGACGGTGAAGTAGACCGATCCGGCAAACTCGCTGCTCTGGAATGCATCAACGACATACAGCGGCACCAGAGCCGTGATCGAACCGACAACTCCGCCGGTAAAGATACTCAGAAGCAGGAACATGACGAGTCGGAGGTAATTGCTTTTAGGTCGGGCAGCATCGCCGTAAGCACCAGAGAGATCCGTGCCTGTGCCCGATGCCTTTGTCCCCCGGTTCAGATAACCGGCGATGACGATACCGAACACCAGTATCGGTATGGAAATGCTGATATAGGAGACCCGCCAGTTCCACGCCGTGGCGATACCCGCCGCCACCATCGGGGCTACCAGGAAGCTGGCGCTGGCACCAATCTCGTGAAAGCCCAGAGCCCGTCCCCGGTCTGCCGGCGAGACCGCCGCGGAAACCATCGGCGCCGCCGAGGGGTGATAGCCACCTCCCAGTATCCCCATGAGGACCATGAAAGCCAGCAGCATAACATAGGTCTGGGAAATGCCGATTAAAATGCCCGCCACCGCGAGACCGGAGATACCAACGATCAGGAGGATGCGGGTGCCGATGCGGTCGGCGAGCCATCCCGCGGGTATCTGCGCTACGGCGTATGACCACGAGAAGACCGACTGAATGAGCAGCGTACGGGCGTTGCTCAGGCTGAACTCGTCGCGAATAAACGGGGACAGCGGCACCGGCAACGCCGTAATAACATGATGAACGAAGTGTGCCAGCATGAAAACGGGAAGAAATCCCTTAAAAATGGAGCGAATTTTGGATACTTTGATGGCGGTTTCCCTTCTTTATCATTGTAAGTCACGCGGTCGGGCATGTCAAAGAACCCCGCTTTCTTTTGATGATGCATTCGGGTTAATGATATAATCACGAAGAAGTGTCCGAGTACATCATCCAGGTAGAAAACCTCGTAAAGAAGTACGGCCAGCTGGCAGCCGTTAACGATATAAGCTTCGGAGTTGAATCGGGAGAGATTTTCGGTTTTCTGGGGCCCAACGGCGCCGGCAAGACGACAACGATAAACATACTGTGCACCCTCGCCAGACCAACCTCGGGGAAAGCCACTCTTGACGGCTACGACGTGGTCAAGCAGCAAAACCAGGTACGCCAGTCCATCGGGCTGGTATTCCAGGACTCCAGTCTCGATGATAGACTCACGGGACTGCATAACCTGCGCTTCCACGCCATGGTCTATAACGTACCGAAATCCGTACGCGATGAACGCATCGAGCAGGTGCTCAGGATGGTAGACCTCTGGGACAAACGCAAGAATTTCGTGCGGACGTATTCCGGAGGGATGAAACGTCGCCTGGAGCTGGCCAGGGGGCTGCTGCATTATCCCAAGGTACTCTTCCTGGACGAACCCACTTTGGGACTGGACCCTCAAACGCGGAACTACATCTGGGACTACATCCTGGACCTGCGTAAGCGCGAGGGGACCACCATATTTCTCACCACCCATTACATGGACGAAGCCGAAAAAGCCAACCGTATCGCCATCATCGACCACGGCAAGCTGGTGGCGATGGACACACCGGCAAAACTGAAGCGAATGGTAGCACGGGATATAATCACGGTGAAAACCAGAGATAACGAAAAAGCGGCGGAAAATATCAGGGAACGCTACCGCACAGACGTACGGAAGGACGGAGACACCCTCGTCTTCGACGTGGATAACGGGGAAGAATTCCTCCCCGACTTTATCAGCGAGTCTGGCATCAAGGTGACCAGCATCAGCCTGCGCCACCCGACACTGGAAGATGTTTTCCTGAAAATAACGGGGCATGAAATCCGCGACGAGGAAGTGGGCGATACCCTGAAGGAAGCCCTGAGGCGGGGCGGTCCCATGAGACATTAGGGAATACATATGAACAACCTCATCGGCGTATATACCATCTGGTACCGCGACGTGTTGCGTTTCTGGTACGACAAGGCACGCATGTTCAGCGCGCTGCTGTTCCCGGTTTTCTTTCTAGTTATCTTCGGGGCGGGACTGACACAGAGCATCGGCATGATGGCGGAAGGTGTCGACTTTATCCAGTTCATGTACCCCGGCATCATCGCCATGTCCGTCCTGATGGGGGCATTCATGTCGGGCGTATCCATCGTCTGGGACCGCGAATACGGTTTCCTCAAAGAGGTACTGGTAGCACCCATCAGCCGTATATCCGTGGCGGTGGGGAGAACGCTGGGCTCGGCGACGGTAGCCACCATCCAAGGAATAATGATTCTGGTGCTGGCGCCTATCGTGGACGTTTCGCTCACCGTCTGGATGGTGGTGGCATTAATACCGCTTTCCTTCCTACTGGCGGCCTCGATGGGCTCGCTGGGAATCCTGCTGGCCTCCCGAGTAAAGTCGACCGAGGCTTTCCAGGCGATAATGCAGATGCTGATGTTCCCGATGATGTTCCTCTCCGGGGTGTTTTTCCCGATGCAGAACCTGCCCTCTTGGATGAGCGTTATTGTGAAGATAAACCCGGCTTCCTACGGGGTCGCCGCCATTCGGCAGGTAGTGCTGGGGAATCCACCGGACTCGCCGTTCACCATCACGCTCTTCGGGCACGCCATGGGCATCTGGGAGAATATTGGCGTGATGGCGGCTTTCGGACTGGTCATGAGCATCCTGGCAATGTGGTCATTCGGGCGGCAGGAATAAACACCAGAAAAATATCCAGGATGACAGGGAGGGTACGATGAAAATCTCCATAATCGGTGCCGGATACGTCGGTCTTATCAGTGGCGCTTGCTTCGCCAAACTGGGGCACGACGTCGTCCTGATTGATATCGACGCAGATAAACTGGCGACCATCGCCAAAAAAGAAGACCTTCCCATCCACGAGGAAGGACTCCAGGAGCTCCTGGAAGAAGTACATATAGATACCAGCACTGACTACGGCAAGACTGTGGATTCGGATGTGATTTTTGTCTGCGTCGGCACGACCGCCGACGAAAACGGAAACATATTCTCGGAACACCTCATAAACGCCGCTAACGATATTGCCGGAGTATTGAAAAAGCAGCAAAAATACTGCGTCGTGGCCGTCAAGAGTACCGTGGGGCCCGGTATGACGGAAAGTCTGGTCATACCCCTGCTGGAGAAATCGGGCAGGAAAGCGGGGAAAGACTTCGGCATTTGCATGTCCCCCGAATTTCTCCAGGAGGGGCGGGGTATCTATCACTTCATGAATCCATCGCGGATTATCATCGGGGAATACGATGGTCGGTCGGGAGACGTGCTGGAACGACTGCACCAGAGCCTGAAAGCACCGGTAATGCGCGCCAGCCTGCGCACGGCGGAGATGATAAAGCTGGCATCAAACGCCTTCCTGGCGACGAAGATTTCGTTTATCAACGAGATAGGCAACATCTGCAAGAAGCTGGGGATAGACACCTACGAAGTCGCCCGCGGCATGGGACTCGACGAGCGCATCGGCAATAAATTTCTTAACGCTGGCATCGGCTTCGGCGGCTCCTGCCTGCCCAAGGACCTGAGAATACTGATATCGGGCGCCAGAGAAACAGGATACCAGCCCGAGCTGCTGCGGGAGGTATCCAACCTGAACGAAAACCAGGCGTTAAAGCCGGTGGAACTGCTGAAAAAACACATCAAGCTGCAGGGTGCCACGGTGGGGATTCTTGGTCTGGCATTCAAGCCGGGTACCGACGACATCAGGGATTCCCGAGCGATAAAAGTAGCGGAGGCACTGCTGGCCGAGGGAGCCATGGTAAAAGTTTACGACCCGCTGGCAGTAGCTAATTTTATAAAGACATGTCCCCAGGTATTGCCCGCCAGTAAAGAGGAGGTCCTAGACAGCGACGCGGTGATTATCCTGACCGAGTGGGAAGAATTCATGGAACTCGATTACCGTGGTAAAATCGTCATCGACGGCAGGAGAATCGAGAAAGCCAGAGAAGCCCGGATATACGAAGGGGTATGCTGGTAGCAAATACCGCGCTAACAGGCGCGTGGGAAATCATACTGATTCGTCCGAACGTACCTGTCCCTGGTAAAGCTGCCAGTACTCTTTCCTGTTGTTCAACAGCTCGCGGTGCGTGCCCTCTTCGGCGATTCTGCCCCCCACCATGACGATTATCTTATCGGCGTTAACAACAGTCGAAAGACGGTGGGCGATGATGATAACGGTGTGGTCTCTCGATATCTCGTCGATAGCCTTCTGAACGGCGGCCTCGGAGACGCTATCGAGGGCGTTGGTGGCCTCGTCAAAGATTAAAATATCCGGCTGCCTTATCATCGCCCGGGCGACGGCAATACGCTGTTTCTGCCCACCCGAGAGCCTGACGCCCTTGTCACCCACCTGGGTATCGTAACCCTGCGGCAAATCGGTGATGAAATCGTGGGCGTCGGCATAACCAGCCGCCCTGAAGACTTCCTCGTCCGAGTATTTTTCAGAGCGCAGGGTGATATTGTTCCGTACCGTGTCATTAAAGATAAACGTATCCTGGTCAACATAGCCTATCCTGTCCAGCAACGAAGATAGGCGGTACTCTTTTAATTCGACGCCATCAATCAATACAGCGCCAGCATCAGGCTGAAACAGGCGCAGTATGAGGCTGACGATAGTCGTCTTGCCCGAACCGGAACGCCCGACGATAGCCACCGTTTTACCCTTCTCAAAGCTTACCGAGATATCCCTGAGGGTCTTGGTGCGGCCCTGGTATGAGAAGTTAACGTCCTCGAACCGGATACCCGAGTTAAACGAGCTGAACTCCCTGCTGCCATCCTCGATGGTACTTATTTTCTCGTGCTGGATGGAATATATAGCTTCGCAATCGGGGAGGGTGCTCATAAACTGCACGAAATAGGTGCCCATCGTGCCCACCATGGTAAAGAGTCGGAAGATGGCAAAGCCGAAGGTGCCGTAAATCGGGATTAACTCCGTAAAGGTCAGGGGCGCCATAATACTGATGAGAAGGGCAATGACGCCGATAGCCAGATACAGCACCAGGAACAGGAAAGGAACGGGCACATTCTGCCAGAAATTCCTCCGGATATAGTACGCCCAGCGTCTCCTGATGACATTATTGAACCTTCTTATCCAGTCGAGAGTGGTGTTATATACCTTGACCTGCTTGATGCCGGTAATAACCTCGTTGAGGATAATGTTAGTCTCACGGTTCGCTTCGCGCTCGCCGGCCGCGGAATAATAGGCTACTCTTCTGCCGATAAACCGGGTGAGAAAATGATACCCGATGGCGATGACGATAACCACGAGCGCCCCTACCCAGGACAGCGAAAACAGGAAAATCAGGACAGTTATGGAGATAATAGCCTGCTGCAATAGCTCGGTGACTGAACTGACCAGGAGAGCGATCTGATTAGGGCCGGTGACGACGTTGTAGATAAGCTCGCCCTGCTGGTGGTCAATAAAGTGTTGGTAATCCGCCTTCATATATTTATCAAATATTTCTTCCTGGTTTCTCTGGACCAGCCGGGTAGCGAACTTGACCCGGTAATTGATAAAGATAATCCTGGAGATAAAGGTCAATACAGTGATAATAAGGAAGACGACACAATAGCTGATAAATTGATTCTCAAAAGGCAGGAGGTCAGCCAGCCTGGCGAACATGGAACTGATGATACCAGAATCGCCGGCGCCATCGACGAACGCCGCGGTAAGAATGGGATAGATAGCGGCGATATTGACCGCCTCGAGGATGCCGGTTACCAGCGAGAGTAAGAGAACCCGGGCGAACCGCAGCCTGTCATGCCGCAGCAGATAACGTATAATATGGAAACTACCTTTTATTGCCATCCTTTTTCACCAGGTCTAACGTTCCAGGAGTCCTTCGAGGACAGTAACAAATCTACCGGTCATTTCCCGGTGGGTGTACTTGCCGATTTCCTCCCGGAGACCGTAACAGGATACTTCTCCTTTTAACTTATATTCATTATATAAATCCCTGAGAGTATTTTTTATATCCTCTACCGTAATGGCATGCACGCCGCCTTTAGTTGCTGCAAGCAACCTGTCGACAGCGCTACCCGCCGCGCCTCCCGTAGCCAGGACGGGCCTTCCCGTCCCGAGATATTCAAAGATTTTGAGCGGATACCAGCCGTCCTCGGTGGGGTCGTCCCAGTCCATGAGCCATAATACTTGCGACTCCCTCTGTTTCTCGACGGCAACCTGCCGGGATACCGTGCCGTACTGCCTGACGATACCCGACAGTTCAGCTTTATTTATCTCTTTATCCAGCCATGCCAGCGCGGGGCCGTAAAACCTCACCTCGACATCATCCGGGGTGATGGCACCTTCAGAGATAAGACTTCGTAGAGGAGTAAAGAGTCTGGCGGGGCTTTGCTTACCGCGGTAAATATTGCCTGTGTAGCTGACGGTGAATTTAGAAGTCAACGCGGACGGAGTTACACTCGTCATGTCCGCGTCGTAGCCGTTGGTGATGGCATATATTTTCTTTCCCGGATGAAGCTTGGCGAGTCTGTCCGCCCAGGGACGAGACACGGTAACGAGAGCGTCAGCTGCCGAGAGTGTCTTGTGTTCCAGCCTTCTATCAAATGCCCTTCTTAAAGGGCTATAGTAGTAGTTATGGTTCTGTGACCAGAGGTCGCGGAGGTCGGCGAGCCAGGGAAGTCCGTGCCTGCTTTTTAACTCACCGGCGATGAGATGGGCAGTTATCGGCGAAGAACTGCTGATGACGGCATCGAAATTATCTTTCCTCAATAAATCATCTCCCGCCCTGATAGCAGAGTCTTTCCAGCCTTTGTAAGAATCGGGGTAATTGACGATTTCACCGCCTACAGCGAGAAAACGGTCGAGGATAGACCGGCCGGCAGCAGGGGCAAAATGACTTTCCGTCCGGCTACCCGTCTCGATAACGGCTATTTCAGGCGGCATATCGCTATCCGGCGGCAGAGCGGTCGTGAGGAGAACGGGCTGCCACCCGAACCCGGGCAGGTACTTTACCAGAGCCGGGATGCGGGTACCGAAATAGCGTGCTATGATGAGGACTTTTTTCAACCGAACAGTCTCCCTTTTTCCGTGCTGACAAACGACAGTCAGGGCTTGGTAAAATAGCAGCCGCCACGACCGTCAAAGCTCAACTCAGTTTTAATACTCCGACTTTCAATAAATTCATCGGTGGCTTTTTTAGCCCCGACATACGATTCGTAGTCATCAATAATAACGCTGCCTCCGGATACGACGTTATCGTAAAGATTTTCCAGACAGCACCTGGTCGATTCATACCAGTCGCCATCTATGCGCAGGACGGCGATGGGCCCGGTCTTACGGCGAAACTCCGGCAGGGTATCCTGGAACCAGCCCTTAACCAGGGCAATATTATCGCGACTCAACCCAAGGTTTGAGAAAAGAAGGCTTTCCACCTCCTCATACGTACCCAGGCAATAACCCGGCGCAACGAGGTCGGACGACCGGTTGCCGGGTTTATACCGGAGAGACTCCTGATACTCGTCCTCTGCGGTGGGCTCGCTCAGGCCTTCGAAAGAATCGAAAAGCCAGAGCTTTCTATTACTGTCATGGTCAGCGGCAACCAGCGCCATGAGAGCCGAACACCCGCCGCGGGCAACACCGCACTCGACGAAACAACCGTCAACCTTCTCTTTTTCCATCGCGGCGGCGATATCGTGAGTCCTGAAGAGGCCGGTCCGGCCGACCATCGAATATTTTCTTATCTTCTTAATCCTTTTTATCTTGGCAAGTCTCTCGCGGTCGTTCGCCAACAGGTAGTAGATATGAGCGAAGAAGTAATACAGCTCGTCCAGGGTCTTTACCCACAGCACGTAGCAGCCCGAAGCCAGGTTATAGACGAACCGGAAAATCTTACCCGGCAGCAGTTTCTTCAGTATCGATTGCGCTCCGGTCAGGGGCATCAGCGACCTTCTTTTTTCAAGTCGATTACAGTATTAACAATATCATCCACCGATAAACCGTGGGCTTTGAGCAGATACTCCTGGTTACCGACATTGTGGGTGAAGGTATCCTTGACACCCATCCGACGGAATTTACAGTCGATACCGGACGCTTCGGCAAGCACCTCGGCGACGGCACTGCCCAGTCCACCGATGATACTGTGTTCTTCAACAGTCACGATAACGCCGGTCTCGCCAGCAGCCGCCAGCACGGCGTCTCTGTCCAGCGGCTTCACCGTGGGCATACTGAGCACGCGGGCGGAAATACCCCGTCCGGCTAATATCTCAGCCGCCTGGACATTGCTATACAGCATGCATCCGGTTGAAATTAGGGTTGCGTCCTTGCCATCCCTTAGCATGATAGCCCTGCCGATGCTGAAGGACGGCAACGACTCGTGGACCCCAGGCTCGGTGGTTTTGCCGAGTCGGAGATAGCACGGTCCGGGCCAGGAGGCGCAGGCCGGCGTCGCCTGCTCAGCTTCCAAGGGGTCGCCGGGAGCGATAACCGTCATGTTGGGCAGGGCACGCATCAACGCCATGTCCTCGGTGGCATGGTGGGTGACACCCAGAGACCCGTAGGACAACCCCCCACCACCCATGACGATATTCACATTAACGTTGTGGTAACAGACATCGTTGCGGATTTGCTCGAGGCAGCGGAAGGTGGGGAAATTGGCGATGGAATAGACGAAGACAATCTTGCCGCTCAGAGCCATGCCAGTGGCCACGCCAATCATATTCTGCTCGGCGACACCCATATTGATATAGCGGGACGAGAATTTCTCCATGAAAGGCTCAAAAATGGAAAAACCGAGGTCGCCGGCGAAAAGGTGAATGCGCTCGTCATCACCAGCCATGTCCATCAGGGCCTGAACGAATGCCTTTCTCACTCGGACACCCCCAGTTCGTCGAGAGCTTCCCGCAACTGTTTATCGTCCGGCGAACGGTAATGCCAGGCGACGTCATCTTCCATGAAACTGACTCCCTTGCCCTTGACAGTATGGGCGACGATGCAGCTCGGCCTTTCCGACTCAAAGGGTATTCCCAGTAAAGCCTGCTCAATCTGCCGGTGGTCATGACCGTCGATTTCACGCGCCGACCACCCGAAAGAGTGCCATTTCTCCGCCAGCGGGTCGAGGTCGAGGACCTCTTTCGTCCTGCCGAAGCCCTGTATCTTGTTGTAGTCCACGATAGCCACGATATTGTCCAGCTTATGCTGGTGGGCGAACAGCGCCGCTTCCCAGGTGGAACCTTCGTCACAGTCGCCGTCGCTGAGAATGACGTAAACACGGTATTTCTTATCGTCGCACTTCGCCGCCAGCGCCATACCGCAGCCGATGGGGAGTCCGTGCCCCAGGGCGCCGGCGGAGGCCTCAACACCGGGTACGCCGTAGGTTATGTGGCCGGGAAGATGCGAGCCGTTCAGGTAGTAATTAAGCAACCAATCCCGGGGGAAAAAGCCGCGCTCGGCGAGGGCGACATAGACAGCCGAGACGGCGTGTCCCTTGCTTAAAATAAAGCGGTCGCGCTCGGGCCAGTCAGGCTGGGCGGGGTCGACATTGAGGATGCGGCCATAAAGCACCGCCAGGATATCGGCGATGGAGAGTGAGCTGCCGAGATGGCCACTCTTAGCCCGGTGCACCATCCTCAAAACCTGAGCACGGATGCGGGTGGAAAACGCTTTATAGTCGATTGTATCTTCCGGCATTATTCACCTTTTCCGGGGATATAGGTACGGCGCTCGACAGTAACACGCGATTCGAGCTCAGCGGCGTTGGGCCTGACCCAATCAATCGTCCTGGCAAGACCTTCTTCCAGGTCGACTTTAGGTTCATATCCCAGGATATCCCTGGCTTTAGCGATATTGGGCACACGGATATCGACATCGGTGAAATCGAGCGCCTTGAAAATAATCTTCGACTTCGAGTTGCATAAAGAGATTACCTTTTTAGCCAGCTCGTAAATCGTCAGGGTATTGCGGGCATTACCGATATTAAAAGCCTGCCCGATGGCCTCTTTAACTTCCAGGCAGCGGAGCAAAGCATCGATAAAATCGTCAACGTAGCACCAGGCCCTGATTTGCGTACCGTCGCCGTAGACCTCCAGGTCCTCATTTTTCAGAGCTTTGAGAACAAACCTGAGCACAACGTGGTCGCCAACCCGCTTGGGACCGAAGATATTAAAGGGACGGATAACCACACTGGGGACGTTCTGCTGCCGGTAGTAGCTGAGGGCGAGGTGCTCCGATGCCAGCTTGCTGATGCAGTAGCACCAGCGGACATCCTGCACCGAGGAAAGGACGGTATTGCCGTCCTCGGCGATACCGAAAGCACCGGCGCCGAAGACCTCGCTGGTGGAAAAGCAGACGACGCGCTGGCAACCGGGATTTTGAGAGACAGCCTTGAGCAAATTGGAGGTGCCTATGTAGTTGACATCGAGGGTGTAGAGGGCGTTACTGAGAACCTCCTGAACGCCCACCATCGCCGCCATATGCACGACGATTTGAGCATCTTTAGTGACTCTGGAGACCTCCGGCGCGTCCAGAATATCAACCTCAGCCAGCTCGATGTTTTTATTTCCTTTAAGATCGGAATAGGCGAAGGTGTTTCTATCGAAATTCGTATCCAGAAGGACCACATAGTTATCCTTCACCAGCCTCTCCGCCAGAGAAACCCCGAGAAATCCACCGCCACCGGTTATCAGAACTCTTTTATCTTTTATCATTTATACCTCAGCTTTATATTCCTTGATATATTCAGTCAGGCCTTCAGCCAGGGGTCGGGGCGACCACCCCAGAGCCTGGCGCGCTTTACTGATATCCAAGACAAACCGGAACGGCCTGTCAGTATTGTTATTACTCAGAGTTATTTCAGATTTTGAGCCTGCTATACTCCTGATTTTCTCCGCCAAATCAATGATGCGAGTCTCCTCTCCGGAAGCGAGATTATAAACTCCCGGTTCACCCTTCTCCCAGGCTAAAAGCGTGCCGCTGATTACGTCATCAACATGGACAAAGTCAGTGGACTGCTCACCGTTACCATACACCGTTATCAGCTGACTATGTAAAGCCTGCTTGATAAAAACAGGCATGACATCTCTCTCATTTTGATACATGCCATAGACCCCACCGAAGCGCAAAATAACGAGAGATAAGCGTTCGGAGAACATGTTGCATATATGCTCCCCGGCCAGCTTGGTAATGCCGTAGGGCGTCAGGGGGGACGCGAGGTGGCTCTCATCGACGGGCAAATACTGCGGAGGTTCCGAATAGACGCTCATGGTGGAGGCATAAACGAATCTGGTTACGTCATTTTGACAGGCTGCCTCCAGCGTGTTAAACGTACCCCTGGTATTGGTATCGAAGTATGCCTGTAAATCGGCGAGACTGCTACCATCGGGCAGCTTTGCCGCCAGATGGAAAACATCCGTGATATGATTATCCCTGATGACAGCAGTCATCATGTCAGCATCGACTATATCGCCGTTGAGGAGGTGGAATTTTTTATGCTGAAGAAGCTGCTGCACTTTTTGAGTTTTACCGGAGTGAGACAGGGCAAACACATTATTGCCCCGCCGCACCATTTCCCGACATAGGTAAGAGCCGATAAAACCGGTAGCGCCGGTAACCAGGATATTCATACCAGATTTCTTCCTGTCATGACAGATTATCTAATTTGATTATTTAATATTCCTGCGGGCAATACCCGTGAAAATGATACACCGCCAACCCCGTTTTTCCAAGCGAATTTTTGGTGGTTAACCCTTATTTCAACTGATGGATTACCCCCACTTTAACTCTGGCCTGCCTTATTCTTTTCGATAACCTCCCGGTAAAGTTGCTCGTACCTATCCATCTGGGCATCTAATGACAGATTCTTCTTGATATACTCCCTACCTCTCTGCGTCTTGGCGCGGACCTCATCCAGGTTAGCGAAGATATGCAGGATAGCATCTTTCATTCCGTTGACATCACCGTGGTCGACCAGATAGCCACCGTCCATCTCGCGGATATCCTCGCCGGCGCCGGTATTTTTACTGACGATTACCGGAGTGTCGCAGAGGATAGCTTCGAGTGAGGGCCGGGCGGCCTGCTCGTAAATCGAAGGCTGCACGAGAACATCAGCATCAACGAGAGCCGAGAGCTTATCCTTCCCGCCCAGAAAACCTGTATATATCACCTTATCCCGTATTCCCAGATCATCAATGCGTTTATCCAGAACCCGCTTATAGCCATCGTCAGTCCCGACTATAACCAGTATAATATCCTCCCGCTGGCTTGCCAGCAGGGCAAAGGAGTCGACGAGAAAATCCATACCCTTGATCCAGTTGATTCTTCCCAGGAACATAACTACTTTTTTCTCAGCTATGCTGTATTTCTGCCGGAACTTACCCGGGGAGGGCAAATGGGCAAATTCACCGGAATTAATGGGCGGATGGATAACCGTGATAGCTTCCGGTCGGGCACCCAGCTCGACGTATTCAGCAGCGCCAACCTGTGTCTCGGCGACCAGCCCGGCGGCGTCCCTCAGAATTCTGTAGCCGAAGAGGACATCGTAGAGCCACTTGAAATAAAACATGGGACCTTTCCTGCCGACGGTTATCCGGGGAGCGGAACCGTGGGCGTCCACGATATAAGGAATATTGAACTTAGTGGCATAATGATGCAAAACAATATTCTGGAAGCTGCGGAAGCAGTGCATATGAATCACGTCGAAGTCTTTGATGCTTTTCCTCGACGCGGCAATAATACCCGGCATGACGTGCAGTCCCGCCATGTTTATCCGGCTGTGAAAGGGATATACCTTTACTCCCTCCAGAGACTGAATGTAATCCTTATCCAGTTTGAAATCGCTGGTGTATAAAACAACGTTATGGCCGCGACTGCTCAGGCTACGTGACAGGTGATAAAGAATATCGACTGTCCCGCCGCCGTGAGACAGCGAAAAAAAGTCGAAGACCTGCAAGATATTCATTTTCACCATTATACCAGAAGGTAGCCCCAACACATATTATATCAGAGGGACTCAGGCTGAAACGCGAGTGGAATCCTGGAAACATAACGTCAAATATCTAGTTACCGATATATTCGAATATCCTTACTTCAGGGAGCAGCAATCGGATAGGTTCAACTTCCGGTATTAAATCCATGTCGTAGTGAGCTACCTCACCTATCGACGTATAGAGCAACCGGTAGTCTTCCATCGCTTCCAGCGGTATGGGGCTGATGAACGGATAGAGACCGACAAGCTGGCGGTTCTCCACATCCTCGGACTCGAGGTATTCCAGGGCTTCCTTATAACTGTTAAACGTAGCAATTTTAGTTATCCGCTTGTAGATGCTCCCATCATCGCCGCGTACCTCATCAAAATCTATCACCACGGGTTTTTCATCGGTAACAGCTTCACCGCCAAAATGGAACAGCCGGACACAGGTGGTCCGGTAATACTCCGGATAGTAGATTACTTTAGAGGTTAATTTCCCTTCGTACGGGACCAGATAAACCTCGTAATACTGCTCCAGCGGCTCGTCCGCCCAGTTAGCAATGGCGTGGAATTTGGATACCGTCATGGCAAAATCAATCATGACATAGCGGGTATCGAACTCATGCATTATATCCAGGGTTTCCTGATTGTGGGGCACATCGGTGGACAGCAGGTAGGCAGCCACCATTTCAGTAGTGTTTCCGACCTTTGATGGATTAGTATTAGGGATACGCTGTGCTGTACGAGTAATCCAGTACCCGTAATCCCACCACGACGTTACACCGTACGCCGACTCAGGATAGACAAACGATTTTCCCTCGGGAGGTCTTTCGTAAAGAGCATAATAGGCATCGGGGTCGCCAAAGGGCTCGGGGGTGTTGTCTCTCATCCAGAGGAGAGATTCCTGCCAGCCGTCGGAAGGGGCGTACGGGGCAGGCTTAGCCTGGGATACCGCTTTCTCAACATTCCAGAAAAACGTTAAAAATAATACCATTACCGCAACCACAAATACACCGGCAACCCTATAACCACGTTCATAGGCCTGGCTTCCCTTTCTGGCCGGTTTGTTTTTACCATTCCTATCGGCCGGCGTATCATCATCGGATTCAGGGCTTTTGATGAGTTTTTTCAGTCCGGCAACCCAGATAATCTGCCAGGAAATAAAGGCGGTAAGCAGGGCGATATTAACCGCCAGGTAATAGGCAAAACGCTGCTGTCCGATAGTAGCCACCAGCACCACCAGGGTCCAGATGATGAACAGCAGCCAGTGATTATCATCACCACGACGGCGGATATACAGCCACAGTAATATTACAAAGGCGATGATACCAAAACCGGGTATGGCAAAATCTCTGGTAAGGAAAAATCCAGTGGTGAAGTTGCCCCAAGCCTTGGCGATGGTGAATTCTCCTTCGTAAGTAAAGAAGGACTGCATCTCTATGGTTGTCTCAGCTTCAGCCCCTCCGGGATTGAAAATGGTAAACCTCTCCGTCATCGTATCGAAAAGACCGGGGGAAGCCAGAGCGAAAATTACAAGAATCACAACACCGATTACTACCAGCGTAGCGGGGAAATATGCTGGCCTGAACTTGCGGCGGCTGATAAACCAGGAAATAATCGCGAGAACGGGGGGAACCAGCAAAGCCGCGATGATAGCCAGAGAAATATCGCGGGAGGGTGAATACGGTAAGAAGATAACGGCAGCAAAAAGAAAGACGATAAAGCCGATAATTCCGAGATATTCGGTGGACTTGCGTTTGAGGTGGTCGATGATGAACTGGATCACGAGATACAAAGCGATAATGAAAACAAAGAGAAGACCACCCTGCCAGGTAAGAAGGTAAATTCCCAGGAACAGCCCGGATAGCAGGGCGTAAATCAGCGGCCTGCGGATAACCTGCCAGTCGCGCTGGAGAACGCTACCAAGGGTAAGCTCGTTTTTACGAGCCTGCTTTATCGCTAAAACGAAAAAGAGGACGGCGACGACGCTGAACAATACCTCGGCAATATGCTGGTCAGTGAAACCGAGGATGGACCTCCCCAGAAACTCCCCGGGCATAATGGCAATAAGGGCAGCCGCGATGATACCCACCCACTTATTGAATAAAGCCCTGCCGATGAAGAATACCGGGATTACTACAAGTGCTCCCAGGATAGCCGGGAAATAAACGCCGACAATATCGACAGCATACTGGGAAGGAGAACCCAGACCGACCGTCCAGGCGATACCACCAAGCAACCAGTTATAAAAATGGGCACCTGAGACTGCAACGCCATCCGGGTAGATGAAAAACGGGCTGAAGCCGGTAAGCTGGGGGAAATTGCGTGCCAGATTATCAACGAGGTACATGTGATAATAGGCATCAATGCTGGAGAATTTAATCCAGTCACCGGTGAATACTTTATCAAAAGGGAGAAGGGTCCGGATAAGAAAAGACAGAGCGCAAAAGAGCGTGATGAATATACTGGTGAAAATATTCGGTGAGAGTCTGTTCATAGCAGTTTTTAACGCTGCCCGGAAAGCTGCCTCCCGTTTCTTCAGGTTCGGTAAATTATGTCATAGATACTAAGCGGTAACAAGGGTGCTAACCCTTAATTATACCCTCTTCCGATACGACCTGAGAATCCCCCTGGCTTTACTTAAAAGCTCGCGTGCCTGCTCGGAGTTTCTCAGGGCGGCAATGACCTTTACCTGTTCTTTAAGCAACGCCGGATTTAAGAAATAGTATTTCCCGAACCTCTTTCTGAGGTAAAACTCCCGGAAAGCCTCGTTGGAAAAGTCCACGAGCTCATCATCGGTGCAGTCCCGGGTGAGATTAGCATTGGTGTGGAGGCTCCATTCGCCGATATCGGTTTTATCCCCGGATATCAAGCCCGCCGCCAGAGCGGAATCGTACAGTTCCGTGCCGGGGATGGGTGTCGTCAGCGAGAAACCGTGAAAATCGAGCCTGAGTTCCCGGGCGAAAGCCATCGTTTCACGGATTGTGTCTCTGGTCTCGCCGAGCATGCCGAGCATGAAATAACCGGTGACATGTATGCCCGCTTTCTTCGTCCAGGCGATGACCTCCCGCACCTGATCAAGCGTCTCGTTCTTCTTCATGGAATCGAGTATCCGTTGGTTTCCCGACTCGATGCCGTAGGCGATACAGCGGCAGCCAGCCTCGTACATCGCTCTCAGCATCTCCTCGGTCATCAGATTGACTCGTCCGTTGCAGTACCAGACTATCCTGAATTTCTTCTCGATAAGCTGCCGGCAGAACTCCATAACCCTCTCCCGGTCAAGAACGAAGGTATCATCGTTGAAGAAGAAACCGTTGACGCGATAGGTGTCATACAGCGATTCCATTTCCCGGATGATGTTCTGAGGGCTCCTGCCCCGCCATTTGCGACCCCACATGTCCTTGAAGCAGAAGGTGCAACTGTAAGGGCAGCCCCGACTCGACAACAGGTTGGTGCTCCTTATCCTGCCAAATCCCCTGATTTTTATACCGAAACTCTGGAAATGGTCCTTGATGTAGCGTTCCATATCCAGCAGGTGCCTGGCCGGGAACGGGATGGTATCCATATCGGCGATGGGCTCCGCGGGCTCGGTGACGGTAATCCGGTCGTCAGCCCGGAAAACGATACCCCTGATACCGCCAACGTCTTCCCCGTTTTCCAGAGCCGATACCAGTGCTACTATCGTTTTTTCACCCTCGCCGAGTACGGCAAAGTCGGCCGCGGATTCCTGGAGCAGCTTGCGGGGAAGCGCCGTCACGAGGGGTCCTCCGAGGACCACCCTCGCTCCGGGATTGGCTTTCTTGACAGAATCGACCAGTCCGAGCAGCGTCTCGTACTCGGTAATCATGCCGGTGATGCCGATGATATCGGCAGCGGCAACTTTTTTTCGCAGCTTGTTATCCCCGATACGGCGGACATTGAGGTCGATAATTTCAACTTCGTGTCCCGCCTGTTCCAGAGATGCAGCGATATAGCCTAGTCCGAGGGGGACATAGACATTGGGACTCCAGGTCCTGAGCCGCGGATTGAGCAGAGTTATCTTCATGTCGCTGTTTTTTTACCGTATATTTTTCCTGTGCTTCCGTGTTTCAGGATAGAACCTGATTATCAGGGGATGACGCATGGTCTGTTTGATTTCATTTTCTTTTTGAGCGAGTTCTTCTTTAATGGTGCGGTGTTCCACAAGCACCACGAGGCAATCAGCATCTTTAGCCACCTCAGTTATCGAGCTATACTCATAACCTTCCACTAGCGGGTCATAAGGGGTCACATCATAACCGCGGTTCTTGAGAATATCGATAATCTTCAAAGCCGGGCTGTTCCTGATATCGTAAGTGTCCGGTTTATAGGTGATGCCCAGAGCGATTACCCTGGGGTTTTTAATATCATTCAGGGCATCCTCGATTTTGGCGGCGATTTTCAGCGGAACTTCATCGTTAATCTGACGGGCGATGTGTATCAAGCGCGAATTTACGGAGTCGACTTCCTTGATAAACCAGGGGTCGACGGGAATACAATGTCCGCCGGCGCCGATGCCGGGCTTGAGGATATTCACCCGTGGATGCTTGTTTGCCAGCTCGATGGCCTCCATAATATCCACGCCGAGTTTTTCAGCCACGGCGGCGAACTCGTTAGCCAAGGCGATACTAACATCACGGCTGGTATTTTCCATGAGCTTTACCATCTCCGCAGTAACGTCATCGGTCAGATATAAATTGCCCTTAACAAAGGAAGCGTAGATTTCCCGGGTCATCTCGGCCGTTTTTTCATCGAGTCCCCCGATAACGCGGTCGTTATTGACGATTTCCTCGAAGACCTCCCCGGGGAGAATTCTCTCGGGGCAATGGCAGAGGTAGATGTCCTTACCAACTTTCATGCCGCCCTTTTCCAGCAGCGGAGCGATGATATTGCGGCAGGTAAGCATGGGGACGGTACTTTCGACAATCACCAGATTACCGGGTCGAAGGTAAGGGACGATAGACTCTACCGCGTTGATAACCTGGGAGAGGTCAGCCACCCGTTTTTCCTCATCGAGGGGGGTGGGGACGGAGATGATAAAGACATCCGCTTCACAGGGAGTCTTCCGGGCACGGAGGTTTTTCCTTACCTCCGGCTCTTTGAATATTTCTTTAATGTCCTCTTCGGCGAGGTGCAGGACGCCCTCGTTGATGGCATTGACGATGTTTTCCTCGATATCAACGCCGATAACCTCGTAACCGACACGTGCCAGCATGACAGCCAGCGGCAAGCCGACATACCCGGTGCCCATGACAACGATTTTTTTAGTCACCGAGGTATACGCCTCTCTGCCACTCGATAGTCCTGGGGATTCCATCCTCCAGACTTACCATGCTCTTATGCCCCAGGTCATTAATTGCCCGGGAAACATCCACCCTCTTGAACATGGTGGTACCCGGCTGTTCGTCCCTGTATTCCACCATGCTGTCATTTTTACCCAGATAATGCAGGATGATATCCGAACACTCCTTCATATCATGCAGTTCGCTGCCGGCAATGTTGTATACCATGCCGGGTTTGAACTTCTGATAGATGTTAGCCAGCGTCCTGACAGTATCATCAATATAGGACGAGGTGCGCTTGTGCCTGGTATAAACGGTGTAGGGCAGGTTATGAAGAGCGCGGTAGACGAACACGCAGATAGCGCTGCGGTACTGTGAAAAATACTCACCGGGACCGTAGGTATTGAAGAGCCTGACCCGTACTGTTTCCGTGCCGAACTGGTCGGCGGAGTTAAGAACCTGCATCTCGTTGACCCACTTGGTCATGGCGTAATCGTTCATCTGCCGGACAGGTACTTTATCCATCACCTCTTCAGCCATAACCTGGCGGTAATCACCATAGACCTCGGAACTGCTGGTAATAACCATCCTGAACTTGAGGCGCTCCTGCAGGCGAATGATGTGCTTGGTGCCGATGACATTCGTTCTCCAGAGGTTTTCATAGTGGTCCTCGCCGTTACGGCGTCCGAACTCGGCGGCAAGATGATAAACGAAGTCGAAATCCATATTCCCGAGCAGGTTCTCGACTTGGCGGAATTCACCGATATCACATCTGACGTAATAGGGTTCGTCGGAGTGCGCTCTATCGGCAGTCCAGACTTCATTGCCCCGTTTTTCCAGTTCAGCCGCCAGAGGCTTGCCTACCGCCCCCAGGCCACCGGTAACCAGGATTTTCATGCTTTCCCCTCCACAATGTCAATAATTCTTACCGCGGCTTTACCATCGCCGAAGGGATTATTCCAGCCCGTTTCTCTCTCCATCATAATTTTACTACATTCTACTATCTTATCGGGGACGGTACCGGCCAGAGTATTGGCACCGACATCAATAGTCTCCGGTCTTTCCGTGTTATCTCTCAGAGTGACGCAGGGAACGCCGAGGATGCAGGCTTCCTCCTGGACACCGCCGGAATCGGTAAGTATCATCCGGGCATTACTCTCAAGCTGTAAAAACTCGAGGAAATCCACCGGCTCGGTGAGGATAATCTGCCGCGACCGGGGCCTGAGCCGGAACTCCGTCATCATTTTCCTGGCGCGGGGATGAACGGGGTATATCACCGGTAAATCAAGCGTCGTGCTGGTTTTAATAACGCCTTCAAGAATCGACGCAAACCTGGCGCGATAGTCCACATTCTCCTGGCGGTGTATCGTCATCAGCAGGTATTTCTTGTACTGCACCCCCAGCTTATCAATAACGGAGACCTTGCTCTTTGATATTTTAAGATTCTGCTTGACGGCATCAACCACGGTATTACCGGTGACGTACAACTTATCCTCGTCTATGCCCTCTTTCCGCAGGATGGCTTTGGACTTCTCGGTGGGAATGAACAGGAAGTCGGCACAGTGGTCAACCAGGACGCGGTTTATCTCTTCGGGCATAGTCCTGTCATAACTTCTGAGTCCGGCCTCGATATGCCCTACCCTGATATTCAGCTTGACCGACGCCAGAGCCGCGGCGAGAGTCGAATTGGTATCACCTTCAACCAGTACAATATCGGGACACTCCTGCTGCAGCACCTTTTCCACCCCCGCCAGGATTTTACCGGTCTGTTCAGCGTGGGACGCGGACCCCACCTCAAGATTATGCCGGGCCGGTGGTAAATTAAGCTGCTCTATAAATACCCTGTCCAGGTTATAGGAGTAGTGCTGGCCGGTATGAAGAATGAAGAACTCGATCTGCCTTTTTCCCAGCTCCCGGATGACCGGTGACATTTTTATGATTTCGGGTCGTGTTCCCAGAATTACGGCTATCTTCATCGCTGCACCTTGCTCCCTTGTCGTCATTATAAGGACTGGGGGTAACGGGGGTCAAGATTTCAAAGAAACGGCGTGCCGGGAAACGGACGAAAAATTTACGGAGCACCCGCAGGAAATGGGGGATTACCCCCACACCTTTTACATATTCACTATGTTGTTAAGTAATATTAATAAAAGTTAAAATATAGCAGGTTACCATATAATTCAGGCGGATGACGGCGATGCCAAAGGGGAATGGAATAGATTTAAAGGTAACAAACAGATTACTGACAGTATCAGAGGTTGCCCAACTACTGAACGTGCATCCCAATACGGTAAGACACTGGAGCGATAGCGGACTGATTAAAGTATGCCGTTTCGGCTACCGCCGCGACCGTAAATTCAAGCCCGAAGAAATCGCCAAATTTCTCAACAATAACCAGCAATAGACCCGACCCAATATCCGGGTAGCAGATACCTCGGACAGTCAAAATTCCGCAGACCAGTTTTCCAGCCAATGTATCTTCCATCAGTATGTCACTGATACGGACATTCTTTTTTACCCGGCTTACAGATAAAAGCCCGTGATGCCTGCAAAATAGGTAGGTATTGTTAACTGATTTTTTTGACAAACGCCGGAGTTATCAATATTATTATAGAGCCGAAGATATCCGTATACGAAAGGTTAAATATAATACTATTCCTATCTCCTGTACCGGAAATTTACCGCACGTAAATTTCACCTGTACTTTTCAAGTTCGATTACGCCGGTTGGCGGGCTGTCACTTTGAAAGTACTCATAATCGAGGACGATAGCCGCATCGTGAGAGATATCTCGCTTTGCCTCAAGATGAGATATCCCGATGTATCTATCATAGAGGCCGACCGCGGGATACGGGGAATGGGAATGGTTGAAACCGAGTCGCCGGACCTGTTAATGGTGGATGATTCCCTGCCCGATATCGACACCCTCGAGCTTGTCGGCAAAATCCGCAATTTCTCCGACGTACCCCTGATTATCCTCTCGGCGAGCGCTAACGACATCGATACCGCCAGGGGCCTGGAGGCCGGGGCCGACGAATACATACCGAAGCCGTTCAGTCCCATCGAGCTGCTTGCCAGGGTAAAGGCGCTTCTCCGCCGTACCAAGGGGCTTTTCACGCGGCAGGAATGCCTGTGCTGTTCCGGGAACGTGCTGACCATCAACTATAGCACCCGTGACGTATTCGTTTCCGGGAGGAAAGTAAAGCTTACCCCCACCGAGTTCCGCCTGCTTACCGAGCTGGTGAAAAACGAGGGCAGGGTGCTGAGCCATAATTTCCTGCTGGAGAAGGCGTGGGGCCCGAAGGGCGTGGATGATTTGAGCTTCCTGAAAAAATACGTCTACCGCCTCCGGAAGAAGCTCGAGCCGGATAGCCAGGAACCGCAGATGCTGCTCACGGAGAGGGGCATCGGGTACCGCTTTGCCGCAATCGATTAATCTTTTATAAACAAATCACGTCAATTACACGGTAAGGGCAGGCAATCGCCTGCCGTTTACGTTTCCGGCACCAATCTTTATAAAATTTCCACCAATCTTAATGAAATTTCCACCAATCTTAATTTCGCGGGCACATATATTTCCGTCGGCGTGTGATATTTTTAGCTTGTGAGTCAGGGAGGTATTCTGATGAAACCTCCTCGTATCCTTATTATTGAAAATAACGAGGCGGCGGCGGGAAGGTTGGTTTCTTTCCTCGAGGATGCGGGTTTTGACGTGGTCATGGCGGCTGACGCCACGCTGGGAATGGCGATGCTGTACGAGACCCATCCCGACCTCGTTGTCATGGCCGGCAGCCTGCCGGTAATCAACGGCGAAGACCCCTGCCTGCGCATACGGCAGGCGTCTTATCTGCCCATCATCGTCCTCGGCGGTATCTATGACGCCGTCGAGGCCCTCGAGCTCGGCGC
>Ga0209427_10000317_pt1 | contig 49489 bp, 52 predicted proteins | sample DeeMarSWOR136_30_FD_187465 | JGI IMG/M metagenome (GOLD analysis project Ga0209427, IMG submission 187465) | Marine sediment microbial communities from White Oak River estuary, North Carolina - WOR-1-36_30 (SPAdes) (version 2) | ecosystem: Environmental > Aquatic > Marine > Intertidal zone >...
TGTTGCAGCTGCGCTACGTGATGCCGGGATGGAAGTAATCTATACGGGGTTACATCAAACATGCGAAAGTATTGTCGAGGCTGCGGTTCAAGAAGATGTGGACATTGTCGGTCTATCTATCTTGTCCGGTGCACATATGACAATATTTTCTAAAGTCCTCGGTTTATTAAGACGTAAACGTGCGAAAGACATGATTGTTATTGGCGGCGGCATAATACCTCTGGAGGATATAAAAAGACTAGAGAAGAAAGGCGTCAAGAAAATATTTGGTCCAGGTACACCAACGGTTGAGATTATTGATTGGATAAATAGTAATGTAGCAAAACGGGTTAGTAAAAGACGTAAGAAATCGAAAAGGAGATTGCAATCAAAAGGTAGAATCAAGAAGAAAAGAGTGAAGAGGTTAAAGAGAAGTTTAAGAAGGAAACCGAAAAAAAGAAAAAAATCGAAGAGAGCTAGGTGGATAAAAAGAAGGAAGTTGAGGAAACATAAAAAAGTTAGCAAGAAGAGAAAAAGAAAATAGAAAAATAAATCCATAGAGCAAAATGTTCAAATTTGGTGAATTCAATTTATGTACAGTTTCAGATGGTAAGTTTTGGCTTGATGGCGGAGCGATGTTTGGCGTCGTACCAAAGGTATTGTGGAATAAATTGAATCCAGCTGATGACGAAAATCGGATTGAGCTCGGATTGAACTGTCTGTTGATTAAAACGCCCACCAAATATGTTTTGATCGACACGGGTATCGGTGAGATACTGAAAGATAAGTTCAAAAACATATACAAAGTGGAGCGAGATTTCGGTCTTATTGTTTCTCTTGGAAAAAATGGCGTGAAGCCAGAGAATATTGACTTTGTCATAAATACACATCTCCATTTTGATCACTGCGGCGGAAATACAATAGAAAAAAATGGCGTGGTCGTTCCAACATTTCCGAATGCGCAATATATAATTCAAAAACAAGAGTGGTTCGATGCCACACACACGAACGAGAGAACAAAAAGTAGTTATTTGAGAGACAAATTTATTCCCGTTGAGAAAGCTGGACAACTTTTTCTTGCTGATGGCGAATACGAGGTGCTGCCAGGTATAAAAGTTGTGGTAACCAATGGTCATACAAAAGGCCATCAATCCGTTATGATCGAATCTGATGCTAAGAAGGCTATCTATCTTGGAGATCTGATCCCCACCGCATCTCACATGAAGCTTCCTTATATAATGGGTTACGATCTTTTGCCACTTAATGTGTTAGAGAAAAAGAAAGAAGTTATCAGAAAAGCGATAGAAGAAAAATGGTTACTTATTTTTGAACATGATCCAAAGACACAATTTGCTTATTTGATTGAAGAAAATGGCAAACAGATTTTGAAACCATTGCAAAATGAAAATTTCAAATTTTGAAATCCGAACTTAAAACAACCGATCGAACCCTATGGTTCAATTTGTGCTCACTACATAGAAGCGAACGATGAGGTCGCTCAGCTTCTAAAAAATTTTAATTCTATCCTTGAAAAGTCGAAATAGAACGTCATATGTTGGATATTAGATATTAGTTGTTATTTGATATTTGTGATTTGGAATTTAGTATACGGTGTACAGGGAGGTTAGATGAAAGGTGAAGATAGAATTAAACATCTGGAAGAGTTGAATAAACAAGCTGAACTCGGTGGTGGTGACAAGAGAATAAAGGCTCAGCACGACAAGGGGAAGCTTACTGCTCGAGAGCGGATAGATTTACTTCTAGATAAAGGTTCATTCCGTGAAACTGATAAGTTTATGACCCATCGATGTGCTGATTTTGAAATGAACAAAAATAAAATCTTAGGTGATGGTGTGGTAACAGGATATGGCAGAATAGATGGACGAAATGTCTGTATTTTCTCTGAAGATTTTACGGTATTTGGCGGTTCTTTATCAAAGGCGTATGCAGAAAAGATATGCAAGTTGCAGGATTTAGCACTCAAAATGGGATGTCCAATCATTGGACTTAAAGATTCCGGAGGGGCGAGAATCCAGGAGGGGGTTGATAGTCTAGCAGGTTATACAGATGTCTTTCTAAGAAATGTTCTTTCTGCAGGGGTTGTGCCGCAGATTTCAGCTATCATGGGACCATGTGCTGGTGGCGCAGTTTATTCACCGGCGATGACAGATTTTGTTATTATGGTTAAGGGTTCTTTTATGTTCTTGACCGGGCCAGATGTAGTCAAGGCAGCAACTCATGAAGAGGTTACGTTTGAAGAACTCGGTGGCGCAATGGTGCATAATGAAAAGTCAGGTGTTGCTCATTTTGTAGCTGATTCAGAATTTGAATGTATAGAATTAATCAAAAGATTGCTGTCATTTATTCCCCAAAATAACTTTGAAGATCCACATTCAGTAGAGCCGACCGATGATATGAATCGCATGGACAAAGAGTTGGATACAATTATTCCAGATAACCCGATTAAGCCCTATGATATGCATGATGTCATAAAAAAAGTAGTCGACAATGGCAATTTCTTGGAGGTTCATAAACATTATGCGAAAAATCTGATTGTTGGATTTTCGCGATGCAACGGTCGGTCGGTTGGCATTGTTGCGAATCAACCAGCGGTTCTCGCCGGCGTATTGGATATTGACTCTGCTATGAAAGGTGCGCGATTTGTGCGTTTCTGTGACTGCTTTAATATACCGATCGTTACATTTGTGGATGTACCAGGATTCTTACCAGGAACTGCACAGGAGTGGGGAGGTGTTATTAAAAACGGAGCAAAGCTTCTTTATGCCTTCTGCGAGGCGACTGTTCCTCGAGTAACTCTTATAACCCGAAAGGCCTATGGTGGGGCATATTGCGTTATGAGTTCAAAACACACTCGAGCAGATATAAATTTTGCTTGGCCGAGCGCTGAGATTGCAGTTATGGGACCCGATGGAGCTGTGAGGATTCTTTATCGCAAACAACTGAAAGAAGCAAAGAACCCGAAGGGGCTGGAGAAAAAACTAATTGATGAATACACAGAAAAATTCGCAAATCCTTTTGTTACGGCGAGTAAAGGCTATATTGATGCTATAATAAAACCCTCTGAGACGAGGCCACGAGTCATCGAGGCCCTTGATGTGATTGAGAACAAACGCGATACCAATCCAGCGAGAAAACATGGGAACATACCCCTCTAAAAGATGCATGATCGCCCTCGACAAGCTCGGGACTTACAGTATCATTGCACTCGCAGGAGACGCGGGATCACTCTGTTCGTATAAACAGGAATTTTTACTAAAGAAATGTTTAAGAAAATATTAGTTGCTAATCGTGGTGAGATAGCAGTTCGAGTGCTGAGGGCATGCCGCGAGATGGGTATTTCATCAGCAACCGTTTACTCCGATGCGGACAGAAATGCGCTACACGCCAAGTATGCAGATGAAGTTTATTGCTTGGGTCCGGCTCCGGCTACTGAAAGTTACTTGAGGATCGAGAAGATCATAGAGATCGCAAAGAGATCGAATGCAGAAGCGATTCATCCTGGTTATGGATTTTTGGCCGAGAATACAGAATTCGCTAAGGCTTGCGAATCATCAGGTATTATTTTTATTGGTCCGACATCAAAGGCGATTGAACTTTTGGGTGATAAAATCGCTTCAAAGAGAACAATGACTGCAGCAGGTATTCCTGTTATTCCAGGTAGTGATGGTGAAATTGAGGAAGGAGACGAGGCAATTAAGGTTGCTGAGGAAATTGGTTTTCCAGTTCTTATAAAGGCAGCGGGTGGTGGCGGCGGGAAGGGTATGCGCACTGTTCAGAAAAAAGAAGAGTTGGTTGGAGCCATGAAACAGGCGGTGAATGAGGCACAATCTGCATTTGGTAATCCAACCGTATTTATTGAAAAATTTCTTAAGGCACCGAGACATATTGAATTTCAGATACTGGCTGATAATTACGGTAATGTCATTCATTTATTTGAAAGGGAATGTTCGGTACAACGTCGTCATCAGAAACTGATTGAGGAATCTCCTTCCATGATTATGACGTCGGAGTTGCGTGCCAAAATGGGTAGAGCAGCAGTAAAGGCGGTTAAAGCATCAGACTACACAAATGCAGGTACAGTTGAATTCATGGTCGATGAAAAAAGAAATTTCTACTTTCTCGAGATGAATACGCGATTACAGGTCGAACATCCGGTAACGGAATTGATTACTGGAATAGATATAGTCAAAGAGCAATTGAAGATTGCCTCTGGAGAAAAACTTCTCCTTAAACAAGATGAAATCAGAATGAATGGCGCAGCGATTGAATGTCGAATTTCTGCCGAAGATCCGGAAAACAATTTTGCTCCTTCGACTGGTGAAATTATCGAATATAAGTCGCCTGGTGGAATTGGCGTAAGAATGGATAGTGGTGTTTACGAAGGTTTCGAGATCCCAGTTTACTATGACCCGCTCATTGCAAAACTCCTAGTCTGGGCGCCAACAAGGCAAGAAGCAATTGTACGTATGAAGAGAGCATTAGGCGAATGCACCATACGAGGTATTAAGACTTCTATACCATTTCATATCTTGGTATTGAATAATCCTAAATTCGTGCTTGGAGATTATGATACTACATTTATTGATAACGTTCTTGGGAAAATTGTGTACAAAAAGCAATACTATGATGTTGCTGCAATTTCATCCGTCATAGGGAAGATTTTAAAGAAAGAGCGCACAACAGTTGCAACAGCAAAAAGGGAATTTGGTATTAATCCATGGAAATTAGCAAATCGCCTCAAAATGATGAAGAAAATATAACGATGTATTTTGGGTATTTGTAATCATGGCGTATATTGTCAAAGTTGATAACAGAGAATTTAAGGTGGATCTAAAAAGGGATGGTGATAATTTTACAGTGCACTTGGACGGCGCACGGAAGGTTGCTGAAGTAGTGCATGAAAAAGGTTCTCAAATGACATTAGTAATTGATAATAAACCGTTTCGTATTGTGCTGGCATCTAATAAACATGTTATCGTGAATGACGAAATTTATTCAATTGAGATTGTTGATGAACAGATCGGCAGACTTATTAAGGCTGGTCCAGAAAAAGTCCACAAAAAAGAACTGGCAATCAAATCACCAATGCCTGGACTTATTATTGAAATCCTCGTAAAAGAAGGGGATTCTGTGAAACAGGATCAGGGGCTTATTGTCGTAGAAGCTATGAAAATGCAAAATGAGATGAAGACCCCAAAAGATGGAACTGTGAAGAGATTGCTTGTTGCCGAAGGACAGACAGTTAATAGTGGCGATACACTTATCATTATCGAGTAGTGAAAGATGCAGGATCGTCCCTCAACATGTTCAGGACTTGCAGGAGACGCAGGATCGTCTTGCTATTGGTCGGGACTCGCTAAGGAAAGAACAGGGCGAGCCGCAGGCGATACTGCGAGTGTAACGATACTACGATAGTTATGCTTTTTACTCCTGATGATATAAAAGATATTGATTATAAGAAAAAGATCGGTGATCCCGGTGAATACCCTTATACACGTGGTGTATATCCGACAATGTATGCCGGTAGGCTTTGGACAATGCGCCAATATGCCGGATATGCCACAGCAGAAGAATCGAATCGTCGGTTTAAATACCTGTTAAAACAGGGACAGACAGGATTATCTGTAGCCTTTGACCTGCCGACTCAAATGGGGTATGATACAGACCATCCTCTTTCAGAGGGTGAAGTGGGTAAGACAGGCGTGGCAATTGATACCTTAGATGATATGGAAATACTTTTCAGTGGTATTCCTCTAGACAGGGTGAGCACCTCGATGACAATCAATGCGACTGCGGCTATTCTTCTTGCGATGTATGTTGCAGTAGCCGAAAAGCAAGGCGTAGCGAGATCAGCACTCTCTGGCACAGTTCAAAACGATATACTAAAGGAGTATATCGCACGGGGTGCGTACATTTACCCACCAACTGCTTCGATGAAAATCACTGTTGATATCATGGAATACTGCAGTAAGTATCTGCAAAAATGGAATGCAATATCAGTGTCAGGTTATCATATAAGAGAGGCAGGAGCGACCGCTGTTCAGGAAATTGCATTCACGCTTGCTAATGGCATAGCGTATGTTCAATATGCGATCGATAACAGAGCACTTGATGTTGATTCGTTCGCACCGCGTATCTCTTTTTTCTTTAATGCCCATAATAATTTCTTTGAAGAGATTGCCAAATTTAGGGCAGCAAGAAGGATTTGGGCAAAAATCATGCGCAATAGATTTAAGGCAAAGAATCCAAAATCGTGGATGTTGAGATTTCATACACAAACTGCCGGTTCAACACTCACGGCCCAAGAGCCAAATAATAATGCAATTCGTGTTGCATTTCAAGCACTTGCCGCGATACTGGGTGGGACTCAGAGCCTACACACGAACTCTCTGGATGAAGCTTTATCGTTGCCAACTGAAGAATCTGTCAAATTAGCCCTTCGTACACAGCAATTGGTTGCCTATGAAAGTAGGATTCCAACGGTGATAGATCCTCTGGGTGGATCTTATTATGTTGAATATTTGACAAATGAATTAGAAAAAGAGATTGACAAATATCTTGCAAGAATTGACGAACTTGGAGGCACCTTGTCCGCCATTGAGAGAGGATACTTACAGAAAGAAATACACCAGAGCGCTTACGAATATCAAAAGGCTGTAGAACGTGGAGATATTGCAGTTGTCGGTGTTAACAAATTTGAGACTGAGAAGACGAACAAGAATTTTTCTATATTGAAAGTATCTGCGGAAATATTGAAGAAGCAGAAACATAAATTAAAAAAAATCAAACAGAGAAGAAATAGTAACAAGGTCAAATCATCTCTGAAAGATCTGAAAAGCACGGCTCGTGATAATCTAAATCTGATGCAACCAATTCTTAAATGTGTAAGGGCGTATGCCACGGTTGGTGAAATTTCAGATACTTTGAGAGAAGTGTACGGGGTGTACAAAGAAAAGAATATATTTTAACGCCTAAAAAAATGAAGAAGAAATACAATGTGAATGATGAATTAAGAGAAAAAGTTCGCATATTTGCTGTGGGTGTTTTGGGCTTCTGTGTATTTAGAATTTTCGCTTAGGAAGGAGGTTCAATGAATTTTGGTATCCCAAAAGAATTATCACCGTTCAAGAATACCCCTGAGTATAGAGTAGGTATGTCACCCATGGGCGCGAAGGAGTTGATGCTTTATGGGGCGAAATTTTATGTTGAAACAAAAGCCGGCGAAGGAGCGGGTTTTTCTGATGCCGATTATGAAAAGGCGGGTGTGACAGTGGTGTATTCAAAAGAAGAGGCTTATCGCAGGGCAGATGTGGTTCTCAAAGTCAGAAGACCTCAGCAGAAAGAGTACGCATATATTAAGGAAGGACAGACAATAATGGGATTCATACATCTGGTGACTGCGCGCAGGGAATTTCATAAAATTGTGAAAGACAAAAAGATTACCTTAGTGGGATATGAAATTATTCAACGGGATGATGGCAGACTGCCCGTCGTTATTCCAATGAGTGAAATGGCTGGAAAACTATCTGTACAAATAGCGGGTCGGCTATTGGAATCTCCAGGTGGGGGAAGAGGGATACTACTTGGTGGTATACCAGGTATACCATCGGCAGAGGTTGTAATACTTGGTGCTGGAACTTTGGGTTGCAATGCCGCAAAATCGTTTGCTGCATTGGGCGCAAACGTATACGTATTAGATATAATACGAGATAAGTTGGATCATCTTGCTTGTCAGACCGCTGGCTACAAAGTGACCACCATGTTTTCCACAAAACACAATTTAGAAAAATTGGTAAAATTCGCTGATGTATTGATATGTGCTGTTCTGGTTCCAGGAAAAAGATCGCCAATTCTCATAACGAGTGATATGGTGAGGTCAATGCGTCGTGGTTCAGTTATTATTGATTTCTCGATTGATCAGGGTGGATGTTCAGAAACATCAAAGATATCTCCCAGTGGCGGGTTTATATACACAGTCGATGGTGTTAAGCATTTTTGTATGCCTAATGCTACAACCCTTGTAGCGCGGACCGCTACACATACTATAACATCGGGTGTTTTCCCTTATCTTAAAATAATGGCAGAATGCGGATTGGAACGTGCTTTGCGGGAAAATAAAGATCTGAGTCGTGGTATATATGCAGAAGAAGGTTCCATTAGAAAGGAATACTTGTCATGAGTTGGTTTGACGATTATAAAAAGAGGAAGTGTTCGCTGGAAGAAGGCGTGTCTGTTGTCAAGAATAACGATCGTGTTTATGTGAGCGGTAATGCTGCAACCCCTATTAGATTGCTGGAGGCTTTGGCAGCGCGAAAAGATGAACTTAAAAATGTGGAAATAGCACATGTATTATTATTTGGTGATGATCCTCTCTCCAAACCTGGTATGGAAGGTCATTTCAGACATAATTCTCTTTTTGTTGGCCCTGCTGACCGCTCAGCAGTAAATGAGGGAAAGGCAGATTATATTCCGGTTTTTCTCTATGAGATACCGCAACTTTTTTACTCTCGCGCACTACCTATTGATGTTGCATTTATGCATTTATCACCGCCTGATGAGCACGGTTTCATGAGCTACGGTGTTGAATGTCTGGCTTCTAAGGCAGCAGCAGAGACAGCGAAGACAGTTGTGGCTCAGATTAATGAGAAGATGCCGCGTACTTTGGGCGATTCTTTCATACATGTCTCTCGTATATCCAAGATTATTGAGATTTCAGAGGACCTGCCAGAACTTGCACCGATTCCGTTTACTGACGTGGAGGAGAAAATAGGCGCCCATATTGCAGATTTGGTAGAAGATGGTTCAACTCTTCAGTTGGGAATAGGTGGTATACCAAATGCTGCGCTGAAAGCAATGTTTAGCAAGAAAAACCTCGGTATTCATACGGAGATGGTTTCTGACAGTATTGTTGAAGCAATTGAAGCTGGCGTAATAACTGGTGCACAGAAAACATTGCATAACGGAAAGGTGATTGCAACTTTTTATCTCGGTACGAAGAGTCTATATGAGTTCATCGATAATAATCCGATCTTTGAAACTCATCCAACCGAGTACACCAATCGTCCGTATATCATAGGACAGAACGAAAAAATGGTTGCCATTAATTCTGCTATTGAAGTAGATCTGACCGGTCAGGTCTGTTCAGATTCTATCGGTACAATAATCTACTCGGGATTTGGCGGTCAGTTGGATTTTATTCGTGGTGCAGCTCAATCAAAGGGTGGTAAACCGATAATTGCATTACACTCGACCGCAAAGCAAAATAAGGTTTCTAAAATCGTACCAATCCTAAAGGTAGGTGCCGGTGTCGTAACGACGAGGGCAGATGTGCATTATGTCGTTACTGAATATGGAGTTGCATATCTTCATGGAAAAAATTTGCGTCAGCGTGCCGAGGCATTGATTAATATTGCTCACCCGAATTTTAGACAAATGCTTGGAGAAGAAGCAAAGAAAAGGAAGTTATTATAGTTTATCGTTGTACGACGTCGCTGCCCGTGCGGTTAAATGTTTAGCGACATAGAGTAAAGCATTAAATATGAAATTTAAATCAGATAAGAATAGAGGACGAAAAACGATGCCCAACGACAATACAGGCCGCGATGTCCAATAACGTCTGACTACTTACTAATGAAATTACACCATATCGGCATTGCTGTGAAATCAATTGATGAACGGCTCAAGGTATGGCAGGATTTCCTCGGTCTTAAGTTGGAAAATATCGAGGATGTTGCGGATCAGAAGGTTAAGGTTGCAGTACTTGGAGTCGGCGGTGTCAATATTGAGTTACTGGAACCGATTGGAGAAGAAAGTGTTGTGTATAAATTTATTGAGAAGAAAGGTGAAGGTATACACCATCTTTGCTTTGAAGTAGATGATATTGAAAAGACGCTTTCAGAAATGAAAGGTAAAAAAATAAAATTGATTGATGCCGTTCCGAAAATAGGAATGTCGGGTAAAAAAATTGCATTCATACATCCGAAGGATATGGGCGGTATACTGATTGAATTAATGGAAAGTGGCAAAGATGCCTAAACGCCCAAATGTCAAAGTGAAGAATGGTATTTTATTAGAATTCTGTAATATCAGAGTAATAGTTTCAGGTAATTTAGGATTTTTAGGTGTTTACTATGGGGAGGAATGATGCATATTGAGTCGAAGATTGTGCATGGTGGTCAGCATCCTGACAAAATGACCGGTGCTCATTCGCCGCCAATTTATCAGACATCGACTTTTGCGTTTAAAGATGCTGATCATGGTGCACGACTTTTCAAACAAGAAGACAAGGGATATATATATACTCGTCTTAGTAACCCAACTATTGATCTTCTTGCGAGTAAAATAGCTCTATTAGAATCCGCCGAGGCTGGATTGGTATTTTCTTCAGGACTAGCTGCCATATTCAATGTAGTCGTTGCACTCGTGAAATCAGGTGAACATATTGTCTCTGATGATACGATTTATGGTGGTACTTTTGCGCTTTTCAAAAATGTTATACCGCGTTTGGGTATTGATGTGACATTTGTCGATACTGCAGATGCCAATAAATTGACTTCGTCCATTCAGGAGAAAACAAGATTGATATTCACTGAGACACCGGCAAATCCTACTTTGAAAATTATCGATATCTCAAAATGTTCGGATATTGCTAAAAACAAAAATATATCTCTTTGTGTTGATAACACATTTGCCACACCTTACTTACAGAGACCCATTGAATTTGGTGCGGATATAGTTGTACATTCCATGACAAAATATCTTAGTGGACATGGCGATGTCATCGGAGGCGTTGTTGTCGGGAAAAATGATTTCATACATTTATTATGGGAAGGTGCTAAAGAAATCGGCTCCTCAATTGCACCATTTAATGCTTGGCTTGTTTTGAGGGGGTTAAAAACCCTTGCGGTTCGGATGAACAAGCATTGTGAAAATGCAATGAAAATTGCGGAGTATCTGTCCAAACATGACAAGATTGAACAAGTTTACTATCCTGGATTGCCTTTGCATCCTGGGCATGAACTTGCGAAGAAACAAATGAGTGGATTTGGTGGTATGATTGGATTTGATGTTAAAGGCGGCAAAGACGCAGGTAAAATAGTCATGAATTCGGTCAAGCTCTGTGTCCTCGCGGTCAGTCTTGGTGATGTTGACACATTAATTGAACATCCTGCATCGATGACTCATTGTACCTACAGTGATAAAGAGTTAGTCGAGTGTGGTATAAAACCAGGTTTTGTGAGAATATCGGTTGGTATAGAAAATGCCGATGATCTTATTGAAGATCTGGAGCAAGCATTAGCTAGAATATAGACATAGGGTCTTGGGGGTGGATGTTGGAAATCCAGTATCAATATCCAAACCTAATAACCATTTAATAAGGAGGTTGGATGATTGGAATTGTAGGTTATGGATCATATCTGCCTAGATATCGCATTAGAGTTGAAGAAATTGCTCACCAATGGGGTAGGGATTCTGAAGTGGTGAAAAGAGGGCTTATGTTAAAGGAGAAGACCGTTCCGGGCATAGATGAGGATACTATCACGATCTCAGTGGAGGCAGGGAAAAATGCATTGAAAAGAGCTGGTATCGATCCAGCAGAGATTGGTGCGCTCTATATAGGTTCTGAATCACATCCTTATGCGGTTAAGCCTTCTGGGACCGTGGTGGCTGAGGCTCTTGGTATTGTCCCAGATGTCCATATCGCCGATTATGAATTTGCCTGCAAAGCAGGGACTGAAGCGATGTTTGTATCTTATGCTTTGGTAAGAGCAGGTTTAGCAAAATATGCAATGGGTATTGGAGCGGATACCTCACAAGGTGCTCCTGGTGATGCGCTCGAGTTTTCTGCGTCCGCTGGTGGTTCGGCCTTCATATTCGGCAAACAAGAGGTTGTAGCAGAGGTCTTAGAAACCTGCTCCTATACTACTGATACACCCGATTTTTGGAGAAGGGAAGGTGCTTTCTATCCACTCCATGGTGGAAGATTTACTGGCGAACCCGCGTACTTCAAGCATATTCTTGGCGCGGGACGAGCGATTTTGGAAAAGAGCGGTAAAAAGGCATCAGATTTTGCGTATGCGGTATTTCATATGCCTAATGGCAAATTTCCTTTGACTGTTGGAAAAAAATTGGGTTTTTCAAAAGAGCAGATGGAACCCGGTTGGATTGTACCATTAATGGGAAATACATATTCTGGTTCTTCGCCCACAGGTTTTTCTGCAACACTCGATGTGGCAAAACCGGGGGATTTAATACTGCTGGTCTCTTTCGGTTCTGGTGCAGGCAGTGATGGATTTATCTTCAAAGTCACAGAACGAATCAATGAAGTGAAAGACAAAGCAGAAAGGTTAAAAAGCATGCTTGAGGATAATCGAATATACTTGGACTATGGTCAGTACGCAAAATTCCGCGAAAAAATCATAATGTCGTACTGAAAACACTGAATTCACAATAATTGAAATCACAGAGATATCAAACACTGAAGACACAGGGACAACATTATCCATATTCAGATTTAACGCAAAGGATAATCGGATGTGCTATTAAAGTACACAAGACATTAGGACCAGGTTTCAAAGAATCGGCGTATGAGAATGCATCTATCTGCGAACTCGCAAAATCGGGACTGAAGCATGAACGTCAGAAGTCGGTAAGTATCTCTTATAAAGGCACAAATCTGGGAAGGCATAGACTAGATTTGCTGATTGAGAATGAAATTATTGTTGAACTTAAGACGGCGAAAAATTTGAATGCTGGACATGCAAAAATATTTTGAGTTATTTGAAAGCAACTGGTAAGAAAGTTGGCCTGTTGATAAACTTCTCAAAGCCAATAGTAGAAATTAAACGTTATGTTTTGTGATTCAGTGTAGGTTATTTTGATAAATTCAGTGTATTCTGTGAGAGGAGGTTAGTATGCGCGAGGTTGCAGTAATCGGTTGTGGTATGACTAAGTTTGGTGAGCTGTGGACCAGATCTTTACGCGATCTTTTTGTGGAAGCCGCACTGAAGGCAATTGATGATGCGAATGTAGATCATCTGGATTCAATTTATGTTGGTTCTATGACACCAGGTCTTTTTGTTGGTCAAGAACACATTGGCGCACTGATGGCAGACTATCTTGGCGTAGCTCCTATACCAGCAATGCGTGTTGAATCAGCATGCTGTTCTGGAGGTATGGCCTTTCGCCTTGGGTTCTTTGAAATTGCTTCTGGTCACAGCGATGTAATATTGGTCGGTGGTGTTGAAAAGATGAATGATGGTGCGGATGTTACTTACGCACTTGCCACCGCAGCTGATCAGGAGTATGAAGCGTACCATGGCGTTACTTTTCCAGGTCTATATGCCTTAATAGCAAGAGCCCATATGCACCGATATGGAACGACCAGGAAGCAACTTGCTGCTGTGTCTGTAAAAAACCACCGCAACGGAGCATTGAATCCTAATGCTCAATTCCAAAAAGAAGTAACTATTGAGCAGGTTATCAATGCTGCCTTAGTTGCAGATCCCCTTACGGTGCTTGATAGCTCGCCTGTTTCTGATGGTGCTGCCTGTGCTATATTAACATCTCTTGATATTGCTAAGAAGATGCAAAAACCTACAATAAAGGTTATTGGTACTGGTGCTGCCACAGATAGACTTGCCCTGCATACGCGTGATGACATAACAGCGCTGAAAGCGGTGCAAGTCTCAGCCGAAGCCGCCTATAAAATGGCAGGTGTAAAACCATCAGACATCCACTTAGCTGAGATTCATGATTGTTTTTCAATCGCTGAGATATGTGTAATCGAAGAATTAGGATTTGTGAAAAAAGGTCATGGTGGGCCTTTTACTGAACAAGGACATACAGCATTGGATGGGAAAATCCCTGTTAATACATCAGGTGGGTTGAAATCAAAAGGACATCCTGTTGGAGCAACGGGTATTGCACAGATTGTTGAAGTGGTTGAACAGTTGAGGGGAAATGCGCACCAACGGCAGGTTAAGAATGCTCAAATCGGATTAACACAGAACATGGGTGGCTCAGGTGCATCATCCGTCACACACATATTGAGGATTGACTAATAGGTTATGGGTTTGGATGCTAGAAAAGTAGAATATTCCAGTTTCCATACCTTTTACCTTTTTAACATTAGGTAAAGGAGGTTTCATGCCATCACCGCGATACAGGCGAGAAATGCCTCAAAGATATAGACTCGAAGGAGCGCAATGTAAGAAATGCGGTAAAATTTCTTTTCCACCGCGTCTGATTTGTGCTGCTTGTGGTTCCAGAGAATTTGGTACGGCTAAACTTTCTGATACTGGTAAGATTGTTTCATATACAACGATTAGAGTAGCTCCCTCAGATTTTGCCAAGCAGATTCCCTACAATATAGCAATAGTCGAATCAGATAATGGTGTAAGAGTCACAGCACAGGTAGTAGATTGTAAACCAGAAGATATTGAAATAGGTAAGAGAGTAAAGTTTGTGTTCAGGAAGTTATACGAAGAAGGTCGCACAGGCATTATCTGTTATGGGTATAAGACAGTACTAATTTAAGTTCCAAATTACAAATTCCAAATAACAAATGATCCAAGTGACCGAAATTCCAAATTTGATAATTGAATGGTTTATTCGCTGGAGTTTTGATATTGTTTGGAGTTTGATGCTTGGGATTTGCGATTTAGAAGGAGATTATGTATAAAATAGAATCGAAAATAGATCCAAATAGTGAGGAGTTTAAGGATAATAGAAAAAATATGAAAGAGGCTGTACGAACTTTGAAAGAAAATTTGACATTAGTTAAAAAAGGTGGACCGGAACATATGCATAGGAAGCATGTACAAAGAGGTAAGCTTTTTGTGAGAGAAAGATTGAAGCTACTGCTTGATCCTGATACTCCTTTTTTAGAACTGAGTCCGTTGGCGGCTTGGGGGATGTACAACAACGAACATCCATCTGCAGCAATCATAACCGGCATTGGTGTTGTACATAATCGAGAAGTCATGGTTATTGCTCATGACGCTACTGTAAAAGGTGGTACCTATGTTCCTGAGACGATCAAAAAGCATATTCGTGCTCAAGAAATCGCGATGGAAAATAGATTGCCATGTATATACCTTGTCGATTCTGGTGGTATTTTCCTGCCGCTTCAAGTGGGTACCTTTCCTGACAAATTCCATTTTGGTAGAATCTTCTATAATCAAGCGCGCATGTCTGCAGAAAACATACCACAGATTTCAGTGGTAATGGGTTTCTGCACCGCAGGCGGTGCTTATCAGCCAGCCATGAGCGATGAAGTAGTTATTGTGAAGGGAGCGGGCACGATCTATATCGGTGGTCCTCCGTTGGTAAAAGCTGCTACGGGAGAGGTAGTGACTGAGGAAGAACTGGGCGGGGCAGATGTTCACTGCCGGATTTCAGGTGTTGCTGACCACTATGCGACAGACGATGAACATGCTATTCAAATTACTAAAAATATCGTCGAGAATCTAGGAACACAGCCAAAATATCCATTGGATAGATGCGAACCCCAAAATCCTTCGTATGATCCAAGTGAATTGTACGGTGTTATACCCAGAGATCCGAAGAAATCCTTTGATATGAGAGAAGTCATTGCACGTCTTGTGGATAATAGCGAGTTTCATGAGTTCAAAAAATTATACGGTACAACCATTGTCTGCGGTTTTTCCCGGATAATGGGTTACCCGGTTGGTATACTTGCGAATAATGGTGTCTTGTTTTCTGAATCATCTCAGAAGGGGGCACATTTTGTGTCGATCTGTTCGGTGAGGAAAATTCCCATTCTGTTCCTCCAGAATATAACAGGTTTCATTGTTGGCAAACGTTATGAGCATCAGGGTATTGCAAAGGATGGTGCGAAACTAGTTCATGCTGTGGCAAATGCACAAGTGCCAAAGTTTACAATCATTATCGGTGGTTCTTATGGCGCAGGCAATTATGGGATGTGTGGACGCGCATATAATCCGAGATTACTATGGATGTGGCCAACCGCAAAGATCTGTGTCATGGGTGGTGAGCAGGCGGCAGGTGTATTGACCGACATCAAGGTAAAGTCATTAATAAAAGAAGGAAAGAAACCTACGAAAGAAGAGATTGAGGAAATAAGGAAACCGATATTAGCAAAATATGAAAATGAATCGAGCAGTTATTATTCAACAGCACGCCTTTGGGATGATGGTATTGTTGATCCTTTAGATACAAGGGACATATTGGGTCTTTCAATCTCAATGTCGATCAATGCTCCAATACCAGAACACAAGTTTGGAGTCTTCCGAATGTAATTCGCATTCTGCGGATATAGATTCAGACAAATTCGGCACACCTAAATTGCAGTATATGCGCTTAGCTCGTCATAAATCAGTCTGCATCTATTTTTTCGCGGAAAAAAGGGGTTTTAATGAACAAACTTAATTTTAAGGAACTGATTAGGCAGCTAGGTGAGCCATGGCAACCTAAGGATATTGCCTATATCAATGAGACCGCATTGAGAATAGCTAAAATCGAAGGAGCATACAACTGGCATACACATCTTAATGAGGATGAATTCTTCGTGGTCCTTAAAGGGAAAATTTATATTGATACCGAGGAAGGTTCTATTGAACTCAAAGAGAACGAAGGTTGTTTGGTAAAAAGAGGAAAAAGACATCGTTCTCGTTCAGAAAAACCTGCTTGGATATTGTTAATTGAGCCAATAAAAACTAAAACAAAAGGTGAATAAGCCAATTTTTACTATTTGAAATCTTCAACTATAGGAATGTAACATATGTTAAGAAATAGATTTGAGACAATATTATATAGTGTTGAGGACAATATAGCTCGTGTTACCTTCAACCGTCCTGATGTTCATAACGCATTTAATGATAAAATGATTAACGAGCTTAGTCGCGTTTTTGATGAAATTGAGAAAAAAAGAGGTATTAGAGTGGTTATTATAACGGGTAAAGGCAAATCATTCTGTGCTGGTGCTGATCTGAACTGGATGCGTAGGGTAAAGGACTACTCTTACGAAGACAACTTGAAAGAATCACTGGATCTTGCTGAGATGCTTTATAAAATCTATTCTTCGGCAAAGCCGACTATCGCACGAGTGAATGGCGCAGCTATTGGGGGAGGTACTGGTCTCGTCGCCGTGTGCGATATTGCGGTTGCTGCGACAAAAGCGAAGTTCAGTTTTAGTGAAGCCAAGCTTGGACTTATTCCCGCATGTATTTCTCCTTATGTTATGAAAAAGTGTGGTGAAGGTAAATGCCGAGAGTTTTTTTTGACCGGTGAGCGGTTGACTGCAGAGAAGGCGTATAACGCTGGGTTAGTTAATCTTGTTGTGGACTTGGAGCAAATTGATGATGTTGTTAATGACTTGGTCGATAAACTAGTTACCAGTGGACCTGATGCGATTAGAAGCTGTAAAGAGTTGTTGCGGAGAGTGTCTGAAATGTCCCTTGAGCAGGCAAAGAAGTATACAGCGGAAGTAATAGCTAAACTTCGAATATCAGATGAGGGGCAAGAGGGCATGAATGCGTTTTTGGAAAAACGTAAGCCCACGTGGAGTAAGTAAACAGACGGATAGCAGTAGATGCCGGTAGATAAATACATGCTATTTATGATATTCGTCAATAGTCATACGGCATCGTTGTCAGTATCGTTAGTGGTTTTGCACGGTTGCGAAAGGCGTTTCGTTTGTCGTTATACGTTTATCGAAACCGTTTCGCATTTCGAAACCGCGAACCGATTCACAGATCCTCTTGGCGTATGACAGCATTCAATAGATTTTAACTGACTGATTATGTTCAAAAAGATACTAATCGCTAATCGTGGTGAAATTGCCGTTCGTGTTGCACGCGCGTGCCACGAACTGGGCATTGCGACGGTTGGTGTGTATTCTAATGTTGATAGAAACTCTTTCCATTTGCGTTGCATGGAAGAGATTGTGTGGATCGGTGATTCACCACCACAGGCAAGTTATTTGGATATCGAAAGGATTGTAGAAGCGGCAAAAGATATCGGTGCACAGGCAATTCATCCTGGTTATGGATTTCTTGCAGAAAATGCAAGTTTTGCAAAAGCATGTGAAGACGACGGTATAGTCTTTATTGGTCCGAATTCCAAAGCGCTTGCATTAGTTGGTGATAAGGTTGCTTCCCGTAATACAGTTAAGAAAATTGGTGTACCTATTATTCCTGGGATGGAGGGAGTGACCACTGAGATGCACAAATTCAAGAAGATGGCAAAGGAGGTTGGTTACCCTGTGATTGTGAAGGCCTCTTTGGGTGGCGGTGGTAAAGGGATGAGAATTATCTATGATGAGAAAGAACTTGAACAAAATGTCGCGGCCGGACAAAGGGAGGCGAAAAGTGCTTTTGGTGATGAAACGGTATATCTCGAGAAGTATATAAATAAACCGCGCCATATTGAGTTTCAAGTATTAAGAGACAACTTTGGCAATGTAGTGCATTTGTATGAACGTGAATGCTCAATTCAACGCCGTCATCAGAAAGTTATTGAAGAAAGCCCATCGACCGCCTTGTCAGAGGAGTTACGTACAGAAATGGGTGAGGCTGCTAAGAATGTTATTAAAGCTGCTGACTATACAAATGCAGGTACAGTTGAATTCCTACTTGACTCAGATGGGAACTATTATTTTCTTGAAGTCAATGCGCGTGTTCAAGTGGAACACCCGATTACAGAGATGGTGACGGGTGTTGATTTAGTACGTCATCAGATTATGATAGCCGCCGGTGAGAAAATTGGATTCAAGCAAAATGATATTTCACAAAATGGCCATGCTATCGAGTCGAGAATATATGCTGAGGATCCGGTAAATAATTTCCTTCCTTCGCCAGGTACGATTTTGTTCTTGCAGGAACCAAATGGTCCTGGAGTCAGGGTCGATTCCGGTATATATCAAGGCTGTTACGTTCCTCCTCATTATGACCCGATTCTTTCAAAAATAATTACATGGGCCGAAACGAGAGAAATGTCGATTGCCCGCATGCGCAACGTTCTCAAAAACTACGTGATTTTAGGAATAAAAACAAACATCGGATTTCTTATTCGCATTATACAGGCTAAGAAATTTATTATTGGTGATTATCACACACATTTCATAGATGAGAATGAGCAGATTCTCCTTAAAACAGATAATAAGTTACATCATGCTTTAATTGCGGCAGCGTTAATCACTTCAGAGATGAAAAAGGGAGTGAGACGAGGGGTTTTTCCAGGCACAGAATCCTATCACAAAGAAAAGACCCCGTGGCAAGAACTTGGACAGTGGGAGATATGCGGTCGCTAATTTCAATGCAGTATCGTCCCTGCGGAACTCGCAGGACACGCAGTACCGTCTGCCAAAGGCAGACTCGTCAAAAAACTTTTTTGCAAGCCGAAGGCGATCCTGCGAATGAAGTGATACTGCGGTTACTGCGTTCATTGGACTGTTATTATGATTTATGATTTCACGCATTTAGACAGAATATACTCAGTGAGAATAGAGAAAAGTGGCGATAGTCATGGCGTGATCGTAGATAATACCCATTATGAGATAACAGATTTCACAACTCAACAGAACGCAATTTCGTTCAGAATTGGAGACAGATTTCACACAGTTCATTTTGCTTTGGAAAAAGAAAAAGTGCATCTGGTGGTTGATGGTGATTGCTATACGCTTGCCTTACAGAAGAAGGCGGTTTCTACAGGCAAAGCATCAGCAGCACAGAAGGGTGACAATGTGAGTTCACCTATGCCGGGATTAATCGTTAAGATACCTCTTTCCATTGGTGTAAAGGTAAAGGCGGGTACAACGCTTGCGATAGTTGAAGCAATGAAGATGCAGAATGAGCTACGCGCTCCGCGTGACGGTGTAATTAAGAAAATAAACTATAGCGAAGGTGCGCAGGTCGATGCCTTCCAACCAATTGTGGAATTGGAAAGTGAATAAACAGTATCACCCTTTTTGGAGGTACTAAGACTATGCATTTTCTTTCTTTTGTAATTTCTGAAAGGAAAAACGGTAATAGCGATCTTTTGGGTCGCCTCGCTGTTAGATATGCCTTGAAATCAAACGCTGATTCAGCTGAGATACTGTATTTAAAAAATTTCAACATTCAGCAATGTCGTGGTTGTCTTCAGTGTGTTTTTGGCAATGATAAGTGTCAGATAGATGATGATCTCTACAAACTTATTGATATAATTCAGGAAGCAGATAAGCTATTGCTCATCGCACCGGTTTATGTTTTATCAATCCCTGGCAAACTAAAGGTATTGCTAGATCGTTTTCTATCAATATCACGTTATCTCAAAGACGATTATGGCAAGCATGCTATGAGCATTGGTGTGGCAGCTCTTAGCGATTGGTATCAGTTTCAATTGCCTCTTATGAATCTTTTCCTCCTTGCATTGGGTCGACACATTATCAGAAGTGATATTATTACTGGCGCTGGGCCTGGCGAGGTTTTGATTAGCGATAAGATTGAAGAATTGCCAAAAATGATACATAATTTAATTGACTATGAAGATAGACCTTATGAATCTCAGGTGCTTGATCACTGCCCTGTCGACTTCTCAACTGTATTTGAACATGTGAGCGAAGATAAATTTCGTTGCCCAGTTTGTCTAACTCCGGCAAGGAAAGTCGAGAATGGTTACTATTTTGATGCAAAAGATTTAAATAACCATCGATGGACAAAAGAAAAGCTTAGGAGGCATTTTGTCGACTGGATTCTCAAGACAAAACCTCGGTTTAAGTCAATGTTAAAAGAGATTTTGAAGAAAAAACGTGAATTGAGCCTCTAAGGAGTAAAATGTATGTATAGCGAAACAGTGATGGACCATTTTATGCACCCAAGAAATGTCGGTGAGATCAAGGATGCAGATGGTGTAGGCAAGGTTGGCAATCCGATATGTGGAGATTTGATGACTTTTTACATAAAAGTAAAAGGTGATATTATTGAGGATGTTAAGTTCAAGACTTTTGGCTGTGGTGCTGCAATTGCTGTATCGAGCATAGTAAGTGAGATGGCTAAAGGCAAGACAATCAAAGAAGCATTAAAAATTACTAATAGAGGCGTTGCCAAAAAACTTGGTGGATTACCACCGAACAAACTACACTGCTCAAATCTTGGAGCGGATGCACTTCGCAAAGCGATAGAAAATTATCTCAATAAGAAAAAGAAAAACTCTGGAGGCTAGTATATGTGTAATATTAAGAGAGGTTAATTATAATGTACTATGACAGAAATGAGGTTGAGCTTATAACCAAGAAAGCAAAAGAAATTGTGGATAGTAATGTATCAAATGATGAAATACTTAATGCTATTTGTCAGCTACTGAAGGACAAAATACCTTATTATGATTGGGTAGGATTTTACATAGCGGATAGGTCAAAAAATGAACTTTTCCTTGGCCCATTTGTTGGCGAACCAACAGAACATACACGTATTGCGTTTGGTGAGGGCATATGTGGTCAGGCGGCCGTTACAAAAAAACCGTTCATAGTTCAGGATGTGAGAAAAGAAACAAATTATCTTTCTTGTAGTGTTAAAGTGATGTCTGAAATAGTCATGCCTGTTTTAAGAAATAAGGAAATCGTGGGTGAGCTTGACATAGATTCGCATACACTTTCGCCATTTACAGAAAAAGATTTAGATTTGCTTGAACGTATTTGCGAACTGGTCGCTCCACTATTTTGATTAATCGATCAAAAGATCAAAAGGGAGGAAATATGGAGTACAAGAATATAAGAGTCGAAACTGATGGCAATATAGGGACTGTGGTGATCAATCGTCCAGAGGTACTCAATGCAGTAAATGTTGAAACGATTCTTGAGTTGGAAGACTGTATGCATGCGTTTAGTAGTAACAAGGTTATTCATGTTATAATCATAACGGGAGAGGGTAAATCTTTTGTGTCAGGTTCCGATATTGCACGCTTGGCTGAAATGGATTCTCTTAAGGCAAGGGAGTATAGCAAGATAGGTCAACGGGTTTTATCGTTCATCGAGAATATGGAAAAACCTGTGATTGCAGCAGTGAATGGCTATGCCCTTGGTTCGGGTTGTGAACTCGCTATGGCTTGCGACATACGGATTGCTTCTGAGAAAGCCAAGTTTGGACAGCCTGAGGTGAAACTTGGATTAATCCCGGGACATGCTGGTACCCAGCGTTTGTCAAGACTCGTTGGTATTGGTAAGGCAAAAGAATTGATATTTACTGGCGATTTGATCGATGCTCAGGAAGCATTGAGAATCGGTCTCGTCAACAAAGTTGTTGGTCCCGATGCGCTGATAGATGAAGTGAAGAACATGGCGCGCAAAATTGTCGAAGTTGGCCCGACTGCTGTACGTGTAGCTAAGACAGTTGTTAATCGCGGCATCGATACTCATTTAACGACTGCTAATGCTTACGAAACAGAAGTTTTCAGTATTCTTTTCTCAACGGATGAAGCGAAAGAAGGCATGAAGGCATTTTTGGAAAAGCGTAAGCCCAAATGGACGGGATAAAAAAATCGCAAATATGGATTGTGAGATAGTGCACAATCTCAGATTTTAAAATATAGATGTTCAAAACAATGTGTTGTTCTTTAGTTATTCAAATTTAGTATGTGCATGAAATTCGATATTATGATTTTGTGTTTCTCCTGAAAGGAGGATTCAAATGACCCTAGATGATAGACTGCAAAACGTAGCAATAATTGGCGCCGCAGGAAAGATGGGGAGCGGTATCGGCGTTCTGATTGCTCAGGAGATGGCGAAACTGAAATTGAAGCCAGAGAATAAAAATAAGATATGTAAACTAACACTTCTTGATATTAGTGAAGTAGGCCTGGAAGGACTACGTGATTACATGCATGCGCAACTGACAAAGGTTGCTGAAAAATCTACAGTCGTATTAAGGAAAATCTACGAAGATCGCCCCGATCTTATTGAGAATGCAGATATTATAAATACTTTTGTACGTGATTCATCAGCGGTCTGTAATTATACTACAGATCTTAATTTACTGCGAGATGCTCATTTAGTCTTTGAAGCGATCGTTGAAAATGAAAAGACAAAGATAAAATTGTACAAGAAACTAAAAAAAATATGTTCTGATAATACACTTTTCCTGACTAATACATCGAGTATTCCCATTTCTTATCTGGATGAAGAAGCAGGACTTGGAGGAAGATTGATAGGGTACCATTTCTATAATCCACCCGTGGTGCAACGTCTCGTCGAAATTATAAACGCAAAATCTACAGTCGATGAATTGAACACTATTGGTCAAGAATTGGGTAGACGCTTACGTAAAAAGTTGGTACCAGCCAATGATATAAGTGGCTTTATTGGCAATGGACATTTCATGCGTGATGGTTTATATGCAATGAGTGAGGTTGAGCGATTGAAAGGGAAATTCAGACATCCAGGTGCAATCTACGTTATTAATAGAATCACCCAAGATTTTCTTGTTAGACCTATGGGTATTTTCCAACTTATCGACTATGTTGGTATTGATATTTTTCAGTGCATATTGAAGGTTATGCGGACACATCTTGGAGACGCGACGCTCAGAAGTAGACTTGTTGATAAGATGGCGAAGCTGAATGTTTTAGGTGGACAATATCCAGATGGCTCACAAAAAGATGGATTCTTGAAGTATGAGAAAAACAGACCTGTGGGTGTTTATGATATTAGAAAAAAGGAGTATTTTATACTGAACGATCAGAAAAAGATAGATTCAAGTATAGGCCCGCTCCCCGAAGGATTTGCGCCATGGAGAGCGTTACTTATGAATCCTAAGAAACAAGATGCTCTTGCAAGGCATTTTGATAATCTGAGCAGAATGAACACCTTGGGTGCAGAGCTTGCGATCAATTTCCTTAGGAAAACCAAAGAAATCGGTGAAAAATTAGTGAGCGATGGAGTGGCTAATTCTAGCGACGATGTCAATGCAGTGCTCACCAACGGTTTCTTTTGGCTCTATGGCCCGATAAATAATTATGTATAGGAGTAAGGATATCAGCTTATCAGAACATCAGGGTGAAGGGTACCAGATGATCAGATTGTCAGTGAGACCGAACAAATTCCTGATACCCCGCTATCCTGATAACCATTTCCTGATATTCTGTTATCCTGATGCCCAGGATTTTGAAAGGAGTTATGATGTCTTTTCTTAGAAAGAAAGTGTATGCATGTGCTGGATTCAATACAATCTCTTTAGGAACAGGAAGGAAAGAATTTCATCCTAAAAAACCTCGTCCAGGGATTGAGCATTATATCAAGGAAGCAGGACTTGGCGCAATCAATCAAATCAATAATCCTGATGCTATTGATGAGGGTGTGATAGGGAACTTCGTAGCCGAACGATTCTGCAAACAAGGAAACCTTGGTGGTTTTTTTCCAATCGTACACCCGACATTTCGATACAAACCATGCGTGCGTGTTGAAGGTGCGTGTGATTCAGGAGGTTTGGCACTGGTTACTTCTATTAAGACAATTCTTGCTGATCTGGCAGATGTGGTGCTCTGCATAGGAGTGGAGATCCAAAACTCGGTAAAAGCTATTTATGGAGCAGACTATCTTGCTGCAGCTGGTTGGTTTTCAGGTGATAGAAAGAAGGGACACGCCTATTTTTTCCCGGATCAGTTTTCGCAGCGTGCAGGTGCCTGTTTTGAAAAATTTGGTCATGATAGAGTCCGTGCTGGTATGGCTCAGTGGTATGTAAATGCCATACAAAATGCCCGTAAGAATCCAAAAGCTCAAGAATTTCACAACAAGAATGTAGATTTATATGCAACTGGCATGACGCCACCTAATCCTAAGGTATTCTGCGAACACATCAATGTTTTTGATTGCTCCAAAGTATCAGATGGAGGTTCAGCGCTTATTTTTGCTTCAGATGAAGGATTGAAAAAGATTGGTGTGGATAGAAAAGAGACGGTTGAAGTTATTTCTTATGCCCAGGTGCAGGAAAATCTCACAACACCGCCACCGGATCTTACTAAGCTCACAACGTGTGAAATCGCAGCCAGACGGGCGTATGAACGCGCCGGCATAAAACCTGTTGATTTAGGTGTCCTTGACGTACACGATTGTTTCACTATTGCAGGGCTGTTAGCCATAGAAGCGGCCGGTTTTGCAGGTTACGGCGAAGGTGCAGATTTTGTCAAAGACGGGAAGACAAAATCTGACGGTGAAATACCTACGAATACTACTGGCGGTCTTATCGGTTATGGTCACCCTACTGGTGCTACTGGAGTACGTCAGGCTGTTGATGTTATCCATCAACTTCTAGGAAAAGCAGGTGAGTGCCAAGTGAAAATAAGTGCCGATCGACCATACGGTATGTTGTCAAGTATGGGCGGCAATGACAAAACAGTCGTGGCAATGATATTAAGAAAAACAGATTGATGTTAGGTAGTGTTATTTGGCATCGCTGCCAGTAGGATATATGGCATCGTTATACGTCACATATTGGAATAGAATAAACCATAAACGAAAAACCATACGGGCTGCGATGGCGCACGACTATAGACTATGCCACTTAGAGAATTATGCTCATAGGCTGTAAGCTATATTATTTTGATAGCATAGATTCAACGAATGAGTACGCGAAATCGCTTATTAATAAGGCACCTGAAGGAACAGTCATACTCGCTGATCAGCAAACAGAAGGCAAAGGGAGGTCTGAAAAAAAATGGTATTCGCCATTAGACGGAATATGGATGTCAGTGATACTGCGACCGCCGAATATTTCTTTGGTTTCTATTGCTGCCGGTATAAGTGTGTGTGAAGCATTACATATGATGGGTATTCTGCCTGGCTTAAAATGGCCAAATGACATTTTGCTAAATTATAAGAAAATTGGTGGTATCCTTACAGAAATTATTGACGATACAGTCATTTTGGGCATAGGTGTTAATTTGAATATCCGCAGATTTCCAAAAGAACTTATGAGTATTGCAAGTTCAGTTTTTCTTGAGACGAAGAAGCATTTAGATAAGAAAACAGTTTTTGATCTTATTTGCAAACAGCTTGATGATTGCTATGCTATTCTGAAAAGCAACAAAACAACTCGTCTTTTGGAAAAATGGAGACACTATACATTATTGCTTGGCCAAGAGGTAGCGATTGAAATGGGCGATAAGACGTTGACCGGAAGAGTGCTTGACATAGGTAATGATGGCGGGCTAGTGATAATGCTTCCCGATCGTAAAGTGGAACGTGTTTTTGGTGGTGTATGTCATCTCAAGAAAAGATGATGGGTGTTTTATGTTGTTCTTTTATTTATGATACAAATCTATACAGGTAATGGTAAAGGTAAAACTACTGCTGCTCTTGGCTTAGCCTTGAGAGCGGTTGGCCATGGTCTCAAGGTGATCATGATTCAATTCATGAAGGGTAAAATAAACTATGGTGAACTGACATCAGCTCAGCGATTGCCTAATTTTGAGATTGAACAGTACGGAAGACCAGATTTTGTTAATCCTGAAAATCCAGATAAAGAGGACATAAGTCTTGCTCAGACAGCATTGAAGCGCGCACGGGAAGTCATTCATAGTCGGAGTTACGATATGGTCATTCTCGATGAGATAAATGTGGCTGCGTCATTTGGGTTGATTCAGTTGAGTGATGTTATTGATTTAATGAGGAAAAAACCTGAGAGTGTGGAACTTATACTTACTGGACGATATATGCCTGAGGAATTCATTGAATATGCAGATCTGATAAGCGAAATTCGAGAGGTAAAGCACCATTTTCAAACGGGCACTCCTGCAAGAAAAGGAATAGAATATTGAAAAAGCCAAGATGGGTGAGGAGGAGAAAAGATGGATCAGAGAAGGCTACAGAAGGCGAGCATTAAAATTTGAGCCGTCCCATTAGTCCTCTTATGCCTTCTGTCAACCATCTAATGCCTTTTACTGCAGGATGTTGACAAACCATTGATGATTGAGTAGAATGAATCAGGAGAATCGATGATAGTGCCAACTGAAAAAATATATGAAAAATACAAAAATAAGTACAAAGCTGTCAATATTGCCTCACTGGAAGCTCGAAAATTGAAAGATGACCAGACAAAAGGTTTACTTGAGGAAGGGGTCAATCCAGTTTTCGAAGCATTGAGAAAATTGATAGCTGGGAAAATAAGGTTTAAAGAGTGAAAATTGTAATAGGTATATGCGGCTCAATTGCTGCATATAAATCCCTTGAATTAATAAGAATCTTAAAGAAAGAAGGCGCTGATGTAAGGGTGATTTTGACTAAATCAGCCTTACATTTTGTTACACCCCTTAGCTGTCAAACATTATCTTCTAATGAAGTGTTCATTGATCAATTCACCTTAACTAAGGGTATTAAACATATTTCTCTATCCCAATGGGCTGATTTATTGGTTGTCGGACCAGCCACCGCAAACATTATTGGCAAGGCAGCATGCGGAATAGGTGATGATTTGCTTTCGACTACAATTATGTCTTTTCAAAAACCTGTTCTTTTTGTGCCAGCGATGGATACGGGAATGTGGCAGAATAAGATCGTACAAGAAAATGTGATGAAATTAAAAAAAACGGGTTATCATTTCTTGGAGCCAACACACGGATTTCTCGCATCAGGTAACATTGGTAAGGGTCGGTTTCCGCATATTGTATTGATTTTTAAGAAGATTATCGCAGTGCTCGAGAGACAGAAATCATTGGCAGGTAGTAAGTTCTTGATATCTGGGGGCCGGACCGAAGAGGATCTTGATACCGTGCGTGTTATTACAAATCGTTCATCAGGCAGGATGGCAGCGGAATTACTCTATGCAGTTGTCTGCCGTGATGGACAAGCCAGAGGTATTTTTGGTGAGACTACTTATAATCTACCTGAAGGATTTGATGTCATACGTGCGAGAACATCCAAAGCGATGTATGATAATCTCAAGAAAAATATGAGTTGGTGTGATTGTTTAATCATGGCTGCTGCAGTCGGTGATTATGGACCTGTTTCAAAAAAATCGGAAAAAATCCATGAAGTAAGATTGAATATATCCATGAAGAAAAATAAAGATTTACTCAAAGAACTTAGCACATACAGAGGGCGGAAACTTTCTGTCGGATTTTCTCTTGAAGATGTTGCTCAATTGAAGAGGGGCAAGATGAAATTAGTTCAAAAAGGATTAGATTTTGTAGTTCTTAATTCAATCAACGCAATTGGACGTGAAAAAATCAATGCGAAGATCATGAAAAAAGATGGTAAAATCATTAATGTGGGACGGGTAAGCAAATGGCGATTGGCGAATAAAATTCTAGATGAATGTGTAAAGGAAATACACAAAAAAAACCGAGGATAAAGAAAATAAAATAATAAAATATGGAAGAAAAACGAGTTCCTCCGCATTCGCTTGAAGCTGAAGAAGCAGTGCTCGGTGCTGCTCTTCTTGATGCCAATGCGTTACCAAAGATCATGGAGATTTTGGAGGAATCACATTTTTATTCAGCAGCAAACCAAAAGATATATCGGGCAATTTTAGATCTTTTTGGTCGAAATGTTACGGCAGATCTAGTGACAGTTACTGACTGGCTCAAACAGAATAAGATACTTGATGAAATAGGAGGTCCTGAGTACCTCTCAGATATGGTCGCTAATGTACTCACGACAGCAAATGTCGAACATCATGCGCGAGTGGTTCTTGATAAGGCGATTAAACGTAACGTTATCCAGACTTCGATGGAATTATTGAAGAATGGTTTTGAAGATACTCAAAGCGCTGCCGAACTTGTTGATTTTGCCCAAAATTCTGTGTTTCAAATCAGAGAGAGTGGTTTGAGGAAGGAGCCGGTTCATATTAGAAGTTATATTACAAGTATTCTGGAAGCGGCGGAGGCGATGCGTGGTGAGCGGATGATAACCGGTATTGAGACGGGATACTATAAGCTTGATGAGTTGACTTCTGGATTTCAGAAGGGAGATTTCGTTGTTGTGGCAGGTCGGCCATCGATGGGTAAGACTGCATTTGTACTGAATGTTGCTTCATATGCTGCAATAGAGAACAGTGTACCTGTTGCAATATTCTCATTGGAAATGTCCGGAGAGGCATTAGTTCAAAGGCTCTTGTGCAGTGAGGCAAAGGTCAGTCTAAGGAATCTGAGACGTGGTATGTTAAAAAATGAAGATTGGGTTAATCTTGCGACAGCGGCAGGTAATCTCGACAAAGCTCCGGTTTTTATCGACGATTCCGCAACTTTGTCAATTTATGAACTAAAGGCAAAAGCACGGCGGTTAAAGGCCGAAAGCGATATACAGATGTTAATTGTTGACTATCTTCAACTTTTGGAGGGACCAAAAACTTTCCGGGCAACATCTAGGACTCAGGAAATTTCAGAGATCTCAAGGGCCTTAAAAGGATTGGCGAAGGAGCTGAACGTACCTTTGCTCGTGGTATCCCAATTGTCACGGATGCCTGAACATCGTCAAGATAGACGACCAGTACTTGCTGATCTCCGAGAGAGCGGTGCAATTGAGCAAGATGCCGATGTTGTTATTTTTATCTATCGTGAAGAGGTGTATAACAGGGAGACAGAAAAGAAAGGGATAGCAGAGGTGAATGTAGCAAAGCAACGTAACGGTCCGACTGGAATAGTGGAGCTTGGATTCTATGGCGATTATACAACATTTGCAAATGTAACATTCAGAGAAGAAGTCGCGGTTGAGGAAGAAGAGGAGTATGAACCCTTTTAGTGTAGTATATGATTTTTCCTCTTTTTTTGTTCGAAGCATATTCATATCGTGGAAAATAAGAACAACGAAGTGGAGGATTTTACAGCAGGTTTATTATGTTGGTGTAGGATCATTGCCTATTATACTAGTTATTGCAACATTCGTAGGTTTGGTTTCAACAGTTCAGACTTCATATCAGTTAATCGGCACAGTACCACGCTACGTCATTGGTTTGGCAGTAGGCAGAATGGTGATGATTGAGCTTGCACCGATGCTCACTGCTCTTATGGTGAGCGGCAGGTGTGCATCGTCTATGGCTGCTGAAATAGGTACGATGAGAGTCACTGAACAAATTGATGCTCTGGAAACAATGGCGGTAAATCCCTACCGGTTTTTAAATCTCCCCAGAATTATCGGAACGTTTATTGCTTTGCCTATTCTTACGGTTATTTCTGAAGCAGACGCCCTGTTCTTCGGCGCTGCTTATGCACATTATTTTCTCCGTATACCCTTTAGTATATTCAGCTACGGTCTTACACACTATTTCTATCCCAAAGACTTCTTTGGCGGTCTTGCAAAATCCCTCTTTTTTGCATTGGTGATTGCTGCTGCTGGTTGTTATTTCGGATTTAGGGTAAAGGGTGGTGCAAAAGAAGTGGGTAAGGCAGCGACCTATGCGGTAGTTACAGCCTCAATATTAATACTTGTTTTAGATTTTTTAATCGCTCTGGTCATATATGGATGATAGAAGTTAAAGATCTGTCAAAAAATTTTGATTCTCTTGTTGTTTTAGATAAAGTAAGTTTTTGTATAGATGAGGCAAATTTAGTTGTTGTTCTTGGCCCTTCTGGAACGGGTAAGACAGTGCTTCTGAAATCTATGATAGGACTTTCACCAGTCGATTGTGGCGAGGTTATTTTTGACGGTAAATCTATCCAAAAGGCACAAGAGAGTGAGATCTACGAAATACGCAAGAATATAGGTTTTGTGTTTCAAAGTACTGCTCTGTTTGATTCAATGAATGTAATGGGCAATATCGCGCTTCCAATCACCGAACATACTTCAGTCACAGCAGAGGAAGTCAATGACCGGGTTGCACAAATATTGAAGATTATAGGTATGTCTGGTAAAGAGCGACTTTATCCTCGTTCACTTTCAGGTGGTATGAAGAGACTCGTTGCCATTGGCAGGGCGCTTGCTCTTGATCCAAAATATCTTTTTTATGATGAACCTACAACAGGCCTTGATCCGGTTATGCGAGAGAGGGTGGTTAATCTCATTTTAGATTTGAAAACGGATTACGCAAAAAGTGGTATTGTGGTTACCCATGATCTCGATACTGCTGAGGCGGTAGGTGACGTAATTTTTATGCTGAAAAAAGGCAAAATCAGCAGGTTGAGTCATATCGGTAAGGAATCATACAATGAGTAAAAAATTCAGAGAAACATTAGTAGGTTTTTTCGTCATCGCAGGCATCATTATTTTTATTGTGTTGTATACTTGGCTTTCTGGCCAATTTAGCTTAAGAAACACTTATGATATTACAATTTATTTCCCAGATGTTGTTGGTTTGAAGACCGGTGATCCAGTGACAGTATATGGTCTCGAAAAGGGCAAAGTAAAATCTCTTGAAATTGACAGTGGCGGGGTGAAGGTAGTGGTCGCTCTTAATCGTGATGTCATATTGCCAAAAGATTCCAAGATTGCAATTCGTTCGCTTACTTATGTTGGTTCAGATAGGTTTGTGAGGATTATTCCAGGAAGTTCAGAAGAGACTGCGGAGGTTTATTCTGGTTTTAATGAATCACTTGATCTTGAATCTATGGCTACTGGTCTTGACAGTGTCATCGCAGTGATTAAACACCTGAAAATGGACAATCTGGGCAAAATTGCTGAGGATCTTTCTCGAAATATTGACAAAAATATCAAAGAACTTACTGATATAGTGAAAGGTCCAACTGAGAAAATCGAACGTGTTGTTGAAAAAGTGGAAGATGTTGTTGTGAAATTGGATTCACTATCTTTGCTATTTAAGGGAGATGGGACGGTTGGTAAATTGCTGACATCAGATGATCTATATGAAGAAATACGGGAAACAAATCAGTCGTTAAAGGCGCTGATCGAGGATATTAAAGAAAACCCCAAAAAATACATAAATATAAAAGTGTTCTAGAACACTCATTTTTCTTTATACGGCATCGCCGGTTACATTAATGGCCGTTGTGCCGAAAAATCGAACAAATATTTTTTATGAAAACAAGGTTCGTCTGTCAGAATTGTGGTGCCTCATCGCCAAAGTGGTTTGGAAGATGTCCATCCTGTGGTGAATACGACACGATGGTCGAGGAGGCGGTTGGAGATAGGACACAGAAATTAGGAAAGCCACCTCAACCTTTTCCGTTATCTGAAATCCCCTTTGCAAAAGAGGAACGTCAGAGTATTGGCATTTCAGAAATTGATCGTGTATTGGGTGGTGGTTTTGTAAAAGGTTCACTTATCTTGCTCGGTGGCGATCCGGGTATAGGCAAATCTACTTTGATGTTGCAGATTTCTCATCTAATTGCCAATCTGGGTAAAAGTGTACTGTACGTCAATGGTGAGGAATCAGGTTATCAGATTCGTGTTAGGGCTGAACGTTTAAGTATAGATGGAAAAGGGATTGATATTTTGTCAGCGACCGAGATGGGTGCAATTCTTAATTGTGCTCACGAGCGCAAACCTGATTTCATGATAGTTGATTCGATTCAGACGATCTACAAATCTGGCTTGTCATCGGCACCAGGCAGTGTTGCTCAGGTAAGGGAGTGTGGCGGTGATTTGATGCGATTTGCAAAGGAAGAATGTGTTACAACTGTCATTATTGGTCATGTGACAAAATATGGTGCAATCGCAGGGCCGAAGACATTAGAGCATATTGTTGATACAGTTCTTTATTTCGAGGGTGATAAGAATCAACAGTACAGAATTATTAGGGCAATTAAGAACAGATTTGGCTCAACTAATGAAATTGGTGTATTTGAAATGACCGAATTTGGTTTGAAAGAAGTTATTAATCCATCTAATCTATTCATATCTGATTCAACTAATTCGGGCTCAGCCATAGTTTCAATAATTGAAGGTTCCAGACCGTTACTCGTTGAGGTTCAGGCATTGACAAGTCCAACTTTTTTCAATTATCCCCAGCGAGTAGCTACAGGTATAGATATCAAGAGACTTTCGATGTTGCTTGCAGTACTGGAACGAAGGGTAGGTATTAGTGTTTATAGTTTTGATTGTTTTGTAAACGTAGTTGGTGGCATCAAGGTTTTTGAGACATCGAGTGATCTGGGCATCATTCTTGCCATCGCTTCATCAATCAAGGACAAACCGATCGAAAAAGGCACCATTATGATAGGAGAGGTTGGTCTGGGTGGCGAGGTGAGACCAGTACATGCCACAGACTCAAGATTGAAAGAAGCAGAGAATATGGGCTTCAAGATGGCGGTTGTTCCTTACAAGACTTCACAGCTTGATAATAGTAAAATAAGAATCGTTCGCGTTCAAGATGTGAATGAGGCCGCGAAGCTGACATTAGGGGATTGAGAATATGGATACTCTTTGTGCGGTTTGGCAAATCACCCCATGGATATTGAGTCGCTGAGTATTGTATAGTAATCGCAATTATATATGCAACGATGTTAACCGATATCGTTTTACGATAAAAGATTCGTAAATCGGTGCGCGGTTTCGAAATGTGAAATAGTTTTGATAGACGTACAACGAAGAAAGAGTCACTTTTCACAAGCTTGGAAAGAATTCTGGAATCTTGATTTAGTCGCGTGTTAGCGATATTTGTCATGAGGAGGACCTATGTTGTTTTTTAGGCGCGAAAATAGATTTGTACTTGATTCATCAAGCATAATCGATGGAAGAGTCGTTTATTTATTTGAGAAAAAAATTTTTGAAGGGAAAATAATTATACCAACATTAGTGAGGACTATTGTACGAAAGTCTACCGGTAACAAGGGTGAGCGTGCGATAAAGATTCTAAAAAGGCATGCAACTGTCGAGTTTATTCATGAGAGGGGTAATGGATTGGTTGAGGAGATATGCGTTTTGAAGGTTGCACGAAGAAGAGATGCGAAAGTTTTCACTGTTTCAGATGAGGTTTGTCGACAGGCGAAATTATACCCTCGCATTAACATTATTGATATTAGAGACCTCTACCGTTTACTGACGCCTATATTCACACCGAACAAGTTAATTTCGGTGAAGATACTCAAGAGAGGATTGAGTCATAGCGAAGGAGTAGGTTACATTGAAGGCGTGAAGGTCGTGGTTGAAGATGCTGCAAAATTCATAAACCAGACAGTCACTGCACGAGTAACGACCATGCTATCTTTTGAAACCGGTAATCTTGTTTTTTGTACAATGCATGAGACAAGAGATGAAGAAAAATCGACAACGTTGCAGGAAAAACATAAGGATCGATGAATTTAATATATGGAACACATTGATAAGCTGCTGAAGAGCCTGACATTAGCGACAGGCGTTGGTTATTCTGGTAATGTGAAAGACGTTATTTTGCAAGAATTACAGAGGAATAGCATCGAAGCACATATTACCGCGGATGGAAGTGTCCACGGTGTCTTGAATGGACAAAGGGATACTAGCATTATGATAGCTTGTCATATCGATGAAGTGGGATTTATGCTTAGTTCCATCGATGATCAGGGTCGCATCAGTTTCAGTGAAGTTGGAAATGTTGATGTCCGCATACTTCCTGGGCAAGAAGTAGTTGTTCATGGAAACAGAGAGTTAAGGGGCTATATCGGCGCTAAGCCACCTCATCTGGTTGGTAAGGATGAGCGAAAGAAAGTCATACCAATTGAGAAACTTTTTGTTGATACCGGTCTTAGTGTCGATGAGGTGAAAAACTCAGTTAAAGTCGGTGACTGTATTTCATTTTTCGGAATGTACAGGAAGCTTCAAGGGAATTTTCGTAGTGTTAAATCCCTTGATAACCGATCGAGTGTTGCTTGTGGAATTCTTGTACTGAAGGAACTATCGAAAATTGAAGATATCTGTAATGTTCATTTCGTTGCGACCAGTTTGGAAGAGTATTATGGTTTAGGAGCACGAATCCATTCTTACAGACTGCCCATACAATATGCTGTCGTGATTGATGCAACTTTTGGTGAACATCCCGATTTGATGGAACATGAATGTTTTTCCTTAAATGGAGGTCCTGTGATAGGCCGTGGGTCAACGATACCAGAGGAGATGAGCGAATCGCTCGTACAGATAGCGAGGGGATTAGATATGGCCTATCAGGTTGAAGCGATGGTTGGGGCTACTGGTACTGATGCAGATAATATAGCGTTCAACCGTGATGGTATCCCAACCTGTGTTGTAGGTATCCCCTTGAGGTACATGCATACGCCAGTTGAAGTAGTTTCGTTAACAGATATAGAAAACACCAAGCGGTTAGTAGTTAGTTACATAAAACAGCTGGCACGTAAACACCGCAGATTGTAAATTAGGGACTAATAGGAGAGCAACAATGGCCCTTTTTACGAACTATGTTTGTGACCTATATCCCGGCTGTAGTTGACATATTTTAGATTGTGGCTATAATAAGAATATTTTACGCCAAGAATTATCAGCGTTTATAAAAAATGTGTGCGTTTCCTCTAGTGTTTTATTAAACTTAGGTTAGATGTTGCAAACAAGAGGAGGTTAGTTAAACATGTCTGATAAAGACAACAATATTATGGATAAAATCGCCGAGTCTAATAAATCAGTTGTTTCAGGAATTGATGAGAAGGATATCAAACACTGGATTACGATATCAATCTTAGGTAGCAAATATAAGGTCCCAGCTGGTCTTACCATTATGCAAGCCATGGAATTCGCTGGCTACAGGTTTATTAGATCATGTGGGTGTCGAGCAGGTTTTTGTGGTGCATGTACAACCGTATACAGAATCGAGGGCGATTATCGTCTAAAAACAGCTATGGCATGCCAGACGCGAGTGGAGGATGGTATGTATCTCACACAAATACCTTTTACACCAGCCGAACGTGCAAATTATGATATGAATGGATTAAAACCTGGCATTGAAGCCTTCTTAACATGCTATCCTGAAATGTTGAGATGTCTTGGGTGTAATTCATGTACCAAAGCCTGCCCGCAAGATATTGATGTTATGGAATATATCGCTGCTGGTAAGCGAGGCGACGTTGCCTTGATGGCAGAATTATCATTTGATTGTATCATGTGCGGCCTATGTGCGATGCGCTGCCCAGCAGAGCTTGCGCAGTATAATTATGCTCAACTCGCAAGACGTTTACATGGTAAATACGAAACCCCTCCGCCCGAACATCTGGCAAAGAGAATTCAGGAGATCGCAGAAGGAAAATATAAGGAAGAGATCGATAAACTTGCCGAGATGGCTACCGAAGAACTCAGAAAATTATATACAGAACGCGATATTGAAAAAGCATAGAAGGAGGTTGGTATGGCTGAATTGAAATTTATCGGCGGTTACCCAGAGTATATGAGAAAACTCATTGATGTGGTAAATAGCACGCGCAGCCAACGTGTGGATTTTACCCCCAAAGCAATGACTATGGAAGAAAGGGATGATGTACTTAAGGTCCATCCTGATTATGCACCAGGTGGTAAACGAGCATTAGCCCTTGGACCGAATAAGGGAGATATGGCGCCAAATGAAGTAGCAGATCTGCTTGAGGCATATCCTTTGATCCGAGATGATGAAATAGATTTGAATACACCCGACTATACGACCGACCTTCTTATTATCGGCGGTGGTCTGGCAGGAACTTCGGCAGCAGTATGGGCGAATAACCAAGGGATCGATAGAGATAAGATACTTCTTGTAAACAAATTAAGACACGGTGATGCCAATTCAATCATGGCTGAGGGCGGTACCCAGGCAGCGGATCGAGAAAACGATTCTCCTGCGCGTCATTTTCTGGATGCTATTGGCGGTGGGCATTTTAGCAATAAACCTGATGTCCTGCGTGCTCTTGTAGAAGATGCGCCGCTTATCATGAAATGGCTTAGTGAACTGGGCGCAATGCTTGACCATGAGGAAGATGGTACTTTCGTGGAAAAGGCAGGTGGTGGAACTTCCCGCCGCAGGATGCACGCATGTAAGGACTATACTGGTTTGGAAGAACTCAGGGTTATCAGGGACGAATTCCGCAGCCGTCAGATTCCATATCTTGAATACTTCCCAGTCATCGAATTCCTTACTGATGGAAATTCTGTTAGTGGTGCAGTTCTTTATAATCTTGAGACCGGTGATTACAAGGTTGTTCAGGCAAAGGCAACGATCCTCGCCACGGGTGGATTCGGTCGTCTTCATATACGCGGTTTCCCAACAACCAACCATTATGGTGCGACATGTGATGGTATGGTGCTTGCTTACCGTGCAGGCGCAAAATTAAGGGATACTGATACGGTTCAATACCACCCAACTGGTGCTGCATACCCCCAGCAGATAATTGGTCTCTTACTTACAGAAAAACTGAGGAGTATGGGCGCACAGCCCGTGAATAAAGAGGGTAAAGCATTTGTTTTTCCATTAGAACCAAGGGATGTTGAAGCAGCAAGTTTTATCCGGGAGTGTTACATGCGCGACAAAGGGATTGTGACCCCAACGGGCATGCGCGGTATATGGCTTGATACTCCAATGATCGAGCTGAAAAATGGCGCTGGGACAATCGAAAAATCGTTTCCCGGTATGTTCCGCATGTTTCAACGTTTTGACCTTGATATGCGCAAAGACCCTGTGCTCGTTTTCCCTACCCTGCATTATCAGAATGGCGGTGTTGAGACCGATCCTTGGGGCAAGGCCAGTGTCAGTAGATTATGGGTGGCTGGTGAGGTATCTGGTGGCGTGCATGGCAAGAACCGACTCATGGGCAATTCAACGCTTGATTGCATGGTGTTTGGTAGACGATCCGGTATTTCCGCCGCAGAATATCTGAAAACAAATCCAGTACAAGGTAAACTTACTTTGGCGCATCTTGACAATTATGTGAAAATGCTTAAAGAAAGCGGTATTCAAACCAGCCGTAAGGCACCGATACTGTTGCCAGACTATCGCGGTAAGGCGGTACTTGCCCGGATAATAGATGTGTTTTAGAAGGCATAAGAAGGTATAGGATGGCGAAAAAGGGCGATTAGCTGAGAAAAGAGTAAAAAGGGGCACACATTATGTGTGTCCCTTTTTTTATCAATTTCCTTATGCTGTTACCAACTATCTATTATCTATGATCCCTATCCGTTATCCGCTGAGAATTTTCTCCACTTCCTCTTTGTCAACATCCATTACATAAGGAATTCCAGATATACTGGCTGCATCTTTTGTGAGTGAAGCAATATCGTCTCGTGTAATATGCTTTAATGCGAATTTTCTGTTGCCAGTCATCAGTTGTCTGAGTCCTTGTGCGAGCCTCTCTATGTATGTATATACACCAAGAGCACCAGTTGGCATACTTTCAAAGTCTTTACCGAGCTCTTTTTTCAACTTGGAAGCAGTGACAAATATTTCTTCCTTTCTTGTTCCAAACCTTTCTATGAAAACGGGTACTTCCTCTTCCTCGATTTTCTTACCAATTGTTTTACCCACCATTGCTGCACATAATGGAGCGCGCGCCATGCCAACTATTTTAGTGTATGGTGCACCTAACGCAAGTGCTTTGAATATTTGGTCCTCAAAGGCAATCCCACCAGCAAAAGCAATGGCTGGCACGTGTTTACCCTTTTTTGCAAGCTTGTCTGTGTAGAAATAAGTGAGTGAGTGAATCTCTACTGGAGGCATACCCCATTCATTCATCATGTGCCACGGGCTCATGCCAGTACCACCGCCAGCACCATCTACTGTTAAAAGATCGATTTTTGCTTCAGAAGCATACTTAACAGCACGGGCAAGGTCAGCTGGTCGGTAGGCACCAGTTTTCAGGAACACATATTTTGCACCTGCATTGCGTAGTTCCTTGACTCTTTTTACAAAGGAATCCTTATCTACCATACCAATCCTTGAATGTCTTTCGAATTCAGTGAAAGTTCTTCTGTTGAATGCTTCAATCACATCGGGGTCAAGCGGATCCGGCAGTACAACATAGCCACGTTTTTTGAGTGTTTGCGCCTTTTTCAGATCCTTAATTTTTACTTCACCACCTATATCCTTTGCACCCTGACCCCATTTCAATTCGACAGCTTCGACACCAAGTTTTTGTATCGCGAATTCCTGAACTCCTAATTTTGTATCCTCAACATTCGCCTGCACTATGATCATGCCGTATCCATCTTGTTGCCATTTCTTATACGTTTTTATGCGATATTCAAGGTCAGGTGCTTTGAGGATCTTACCGTTTTTTATTTCACTCGTCATATCCATCGCAACAACATTTTCACCAATCGTGAGCATGCAACCGGCGAGTGCGGTGCCAATTGCAAGTCCATCCCAGTTGTTCTTAGCAACGTTTGTTGATCCTAATCCCGGAACAACCATCGGAAACTTCAATCTAATGCCGTTATTCACACCGAATTTTTGGACTAGATTCACATTCGGGAAGATCGCTTTATCAGGATCAGCCTCAATACCGACAGCACCAACCGCAGTTCCCATTATATTGAAATGAGAATAGTCAACAGGATAGTTTTTTTCAGAAGCCGCGGTCAGGATACCAAATGGTTGGGGATAGATCACTTCATGGCCTCGATATGCAGATTTACCTACTTCACACATACCGATACAGCCGTCTATACACGTTACGCACATACCGCTTAGAGGTACAATTGAATCTTCGGTTCTATTCTTGGTAAGTGTTGCGGCTGATGCATTTATTCTTGATAAAGATGGCATAATATTCTCCTTTCTTTAAAAATCGTATGACGGTAAATGGTCACGATGCCCGTTTCGTAAAAAAGGTTACGTTCACGGTTACGAACCATTATTTACTGTCCTTTTTAAATCTGTGCCAAGCCGCTGATAGATTATAGAGTTGGCGACCTGACTTATCATAAATATCTATTGAGTTATCACACAGAGTGATATCAGCTAAATAACCATAAATATCCCTTGTTTGTGAAAGACTAACAACAGTTTCATTGCATTCTGCCATTGCATCGTCCAGGTATTTCTGAAACCCTGACTTTTGGTGTCGCTTAGCGTACCCTTCAGCAATTAAGCGCGGAATTGATTTGCAAGAACGACCGAGTTGGTCTTTCAAATCATATTTTTCGTTTTCAGGTAGCTTAGGGATGATTTTGGTCATCACTACAAGACAAGCTTTATACGTATTTTGATAAACGTCTAAATCTCTGAAGCTGGTTATTTTTTTATTTGTCTTCATACGTTACCTTTTAACGCTAACCGATACGGGCTTCGTTACCGTAGCCAATGCCTTCATCTGTTATCTTTCTTCTTCACCTGATCGGGTCTTCCTTCACATGTACCACAATCACCTGTGGTTGCCATCCAACATTGGTAATCTTCGTGGGTGTTAATACAAGAAGGCTCAAGAGATAAACATGCGTTACAAATATCAGTTTGGGCATCTGGGCCTTGACACCTCAATTGACAGGCAGGACAGATATAGATACATCCGCCGCATAGGCGACATACATCTGATTTGATGTTGAATGGTGTCATGATTTTCTTTTTGTAGCCACGTTCTACAAATCCGATCGCGCCAGACTGCATCTGCTCCTTACACATACGAACACAGAGACCGCACAATACACAATCTTCGTGTTTCACTCGAAAACGAACTTTAGTTACATGATATTTCGATGCGAGATCTTGTATGGTTTTAGATGAGGGGCAGATCGAAAGAAGCAGTTCGATCATCATCTTTCGTGCACTTATTACCCTCTTTGTGTTTGTTCTGACAACAAGTCCTTCTTCTACTGGGTAGGTACACGAACTTACGAGTTTTGCCTTATCACCGGTTCCAATCTCAACAAGACACAATCTGCAACCACCATATGGAGATAACCCTTCATTATAGCACAGGGTTGGAATTTCAATACCGTAAAATCTGCATGCTTCAAGGATAGTTGTCCCTTCTTGAATTTGGACTTCAAGACCGTTTAATTTGAAGCTAATCATATTTTCTCCTTTTTCTCATCCTCTTTCTTTACTTCCAGGTCACACCTAAGACAGCGTTTTGCTTCTATCATTGCTGATCGTTTGTCTAAGCCTAGATCAACCTCTCTAAAATTATTTTTCCGCTCTTCAGGCCTTAATCTTCTGGTCTCTTGCTTTGTGAGTTCCAATGTCTCTTCGATTTCAAGTCTTACTGGTTCCACGTAGACTGACGGTCGCGTTACTTCATATGTAAATCTACTTTCTTCGCCTTGCAGGTATTTGGCTATTGCTTCAGCGGCTTTTTTACCATCGGCCATTGCTTCAATAACAGTACTAGGTCCACGTATTACATCTCCACCTGCAAATACTCCAGGTACATTTGTAACAAGTGACTCGGGATCTACCTCTATAGTGTTCCAACCAGAAACTCTAAACTTATGGTTTGCGCCAAGACATGAAACATCAGGTTGTTCGCTAATCGCCTGTATGAGTGTATCAATTTTTATGATAAATTCCGAATTTTTTATAGGAATTGGTCGCCTGCGTCCTGTATCATCAATATCGCCAAGCTTCATCCGCACACATTCTACGCCTATTACTTGATTGTTTTTAGTAAGAACACGTGTTGGTGTAGTGAGAAATTGAATGTCAATACCTTCTTCAAGTGCACTATCAACTTCTTCTTTATATGCAGGCATTTCTGCTCGAGTCCGCCTGTATAGAATGATAACTTTGCTCACTTCAGGGAGACGATGTGCTGTTCTTGCAGCATCCACTGCAGAATTGCCACCTCCGACAACAGCAACTACCTTGCCGACTTTCATTTTTTTACCAAGATGAAATCTGGTAAGAAATTCCATTGAGGGGATTACTCCTTCAGCATCCTCATTTGGTATGGCAAGTTTTATACTCTTATGGGCACCGATAGCGATGTATATTGCTTTATAACCTTTATTGAGTAGGTTTTGGATAGTAAAATCACGGCCCAACTTCTGGTTTGTATTAATCTCTACTCCATGATTAACGATTCGTTCAATATCTTTCTTTAATACCTCTCTCGGCAAACGGTATCCAGGTATTCCTAACGCAAGCATTCCTCCGGCTATTGTCTGCGCTTCAAATACTGTCGGAGAATATCTTCTCTGAGCAAGATAGAAACCGGCTATTAATCCTGATGGTCCTGAGCCAATAATGGCAACTTTGGCACCTGTTGGTTTTCTTTTTTTCTTTTGTATATGTTTTCCATTTCCATGCTCAACTGCAAACCGCTTTAAAGCCCTAATTGAAATAGGGTCGCCACCTTGCCCTGCACGACATTTTGTTTCGCATGGATGGTGGCAAACCCGCGAGCAAACACCGAGCAAAGGATTATCTTTAAGTATTATTTCATATGCTTTCCTGAACTGCCCCTTTGCAATATATGCGATATATTGGGGTGCTTCCGTATCAATGGGACATGTATGTTGACATGGTGAGGAAATGATTTCTTTGCATACCACTGCGGGACATTTCTTGAATTTTATATGAGCGATATATTCGTCCTTAAAATATTGAAGTGTGCTTAATACGGGATTTGCTGCCGTTTGACCTAATCCACACATTGAGGCATCTCTTACGGCAACAGCAAGTTCTTCGAGTACTGCAAGGTCTTCGGGTGTACCTTGTCCTTTAGTTATTTTGTCAAGAATTTCCCACATCCTTTGAGTTCCTTCTCGGCATGAAAGACATTTGCCGCATGATTCATCCCGTAAAAAATTCATAAAATATTTCGCTACGTCGACCATACAAGTATCTTCATCCATTATAATCATACCACCGGAGCCCATCATCGAGCCAACTTCTTTTAGACTTTCGTAATCTATTGGTAAACCAAGTAGTTTCTTTGGTATACAACCACCTGACGGGCCACCGGTTTGTACTGCTTTGAATTTCTTATTCTTGGGTATGCCGCCTCCGATTTCATATATTACTTCTTTGAGTGAAATGCCCATCGGTACTTCAACAAGTCCAGTGTTATTGATTTTGCCGACGAGGGAAAAAATCTTCGTACCTTTACTTCCTTCTGTACCCATTTCTGAAAACCATTTTGCCCCTCTTAATATGATCTGTGGTACATTTGCCCAGGTTTCAACATTATTGATATTTGTTGGTTTCTTCCAAAGCCCTTTTTGCACTGGAAATGGCGGGCGTTGTTTAGGGACGCCGATTCTTCCTTCGATTGCTGCAAGTAATGAAGTTTCTTCACCAGATACAAACGCGCCGGCACCGCGTGCAACTTTTATTGTAAAATCGAATCCAGTGCCCAATATATTTGCACCTAGAAGCCCATATTCATTTGCTTGTTTTATTGCAATCTCTAATCTCTTCAAGGCTAAGGGATATTCCGTACGAACATAAATATAGCCTTCCTTCGCACCGATTGCTATTGCCCCTATTGTCATACCTTCGAGGACTGCGTGTGGATCAGCCTCGAGAACGCTTCTATCCATGAATGCACCCGGGTCACCCTCGTCTGCATTACACACTACGTACTTAATATCGCCGTACGATTTTTGACAAAGCTCCCACTTTAGACCAGTGGGGAAGCCTGCACCACCGCGTCCTCTCAAACCTGCATTTTTGATCTCCTTTATTATGTCTTGCGGAGTCATTTTGGTTAGTGCTTTCTCGAGTGCTTTGTATCCATCAAATGCAATATATTCATCGATGTTTTCAGGGTCAATGCGTCCTCGGTTTTTCAAGACGATCAATCTTTGGTGTTTGAAAAAACCAATATCGCTCATCTTTGGTATGGGTGTCTCTTCAGCTGGAGGTATGTACATTAGTTTCTTTACTGGTCTTCCTTTCAAAAGATGTTCCTCAACGAGATACGGGATATCTTCCTTTTTTAATCTTTGATAGAAAATGCCATCGGGTTGAACGACTACGATAGGTCCGCGTTCACAGAAACCATTGCAACCTGTAGAAATGACTGCTATTTCCTTGTGCAATTTCAGTTTCTTTATCTCTTTTTCCAGCGTTTTTTTTATTTCAAATGAGCCAGCTGCAACACAACCAGTTCCTGCACAGACAAGCAAGTGTGTTCGGTATTGCTTCAAAATAACCTCCTAAGAAATCGTAATATGGTAACGGTTAGGAAGCCCGTTTCGTAATAATAGGTTACGGCTACGTAACCCATTAACGTTTAACGATACAGGCGTCGCTATCTTCACCGTCACCGATCTTCTAATGTGTTCTTTCGCTGCCAATTGCAAGTGCATACTCATTAACTATGTTACCTTTTAAGATATGATCATTTAGTATTCTGCTCATTTTTTCTTTAGTCAAGTCGACATATTTCACTGGTGGTCTGCCGCTTATCTGTACCGTTACCATTGGTTCACGACTGCATAATCCAGCACAACCAGATGTTGTTACTATTACATCTTTTATTTTTCTTTTTTCAAGCGTTTTCAACAAAGCAGTTAATATCTCACGCGCACCTGCGGCGATACCACAGGTTCCCATATGTACTGTGATTTTCGCTCTTGCCTTCCCTTGTCTAAGATCTGCCGTTCGTTTGGCTTTTTGCCTGATTTTTTCCAAATCGCCAATTTTTAGTTTTTTCATATTTGCTCCTTTTCTCAAAGACTAAGAAGTTAACAGGTAAATGGTTACGATGCCCGTTTCGTGCAAAAAGGCCACGTTTTTCACTCACGTTACCCCTTCACGGTCAACGATACAGGTTTCATTGCCGTAACCTGTGCTACCAATTTCTCTCCTTTGATATCTCACGTGATTACGCCTATGTTTTTTAACTCTCTAACGATACTTTTTCTTATAACTTTTAATACTTCAGCGTTATTTATGGGCACCTCATTCAGTTCTTTTTTTATATCTTTCGTACTGAAAACAAAACTTTTGCAATTTTTGTGGTGTTCATAAATGAAGTCGGTATTTAACCCTTTCGTTGCCACAAGTGAAATAATAGTTTCCGTTATATTGCCCAATGGCTTGCGGTCAATGTGATCGTATGTAAATTTTGCAGTAACTGTGGTACCTTTTCCTCTTGTTGAATTAATAATGATATTTCCAGCTGCTTCTTTGGTCGCCTGTGCGAGCATCGAAAGGCCAAGCCCTATTTTTTTCATTTTCTTTGTGGTATAAAATGGATCAAGTACTTTTGCGATTGTTCCTTTATCCATACCCTTACCATTATCTTTTATTTCGAGCACGAGCATGTTTTGCTTTGTATCCTCATTAATCCTGATTTCGATCTTCTTAGCTCCTGCCTCAATGCAGTTTTCAGCAATATCCAGTATATGTAGAGAAAGATCCTGCAAATATACCTCACTTCACTCGGGAGAATATTTACCATTTAAACTTAGGCTATCAGGAAACCAGGGTACCAGGTAGTGGGCACCAGGGTACCAGGACATCAGGCATTTATTCGCTGATTGTCTGTTAATCTGATATCCTTCATCCTGATATTCTGATAATCTGATACCCATCATGCCTCTGTGATTACTTTTCTTCCTTTTTTGTTTCTTAGTGCCATTCGTATTTCGGCTATTGTTGGTTCTTCAAGTAGAAATAATGTTGTGGATTTTCCGACATCTTGCAAAAAATGTGCGTCAGACGCTTTGATTTTTGCCAGATCTGCAATTTCAGGAAATTTGTCTGTTGCTTGTTCGATTGTCATTTTTGGCGAAATCTCAACAGCTTCCAAACCGAGGCGCCTTGGAATGAAACCTAATTGACCAATAATGCTGTAACTCTCACGATCAACATGAGACGCTATTGCTATGCCACCCAACTTATGAATTTCATTAACCAGTGTTTCGACAGACAAATTAGTTACACTAATCAACAGTCTTCTATTATACCCTTCTACCTCATCATATTCGTTTACAATTATCTGTTCACCGAAGACCTCCTTTTTATTCTCACCTGGAGTAAGATGCTCATAGATGGTTTTCTGTAGTTTTAGAACTCCATCTATTTTGTCGAATAACGCTATTATGTGAATCTCTTCAACAGTAGCGGCTTCCATACCCGGTAAGACCTTGATCTTACTATCGCGGGCTGCTTTTATGGTAGCTTGCACATTCTCGGCTGAGTTGTGATCACATATTCCGATTATATCCAATCCTTTTCCCATAGCCATATTTATTATTCTCTTGGGTGACATTGTCAAATCGGCACAGGGTGATAAGCAGGTATGAATATGTAAATCGGCACGATAAATCCTCAACATGTTTTGAAAGGGCTTGGTCTAAGGGTCAGGGTAAAGATACCCGTTTCGTTAGACGTCAAAGGGCAAGGTTTAGAAATGTTACCCTTACCTTTCTTAAACGAAGCTGGCAACGTAACTATAGCCCCTCTACGAAACGGGCTTCGTAACCATAAAAAAAACCGATTCATTCCCTACTTCCTGATATGCCCATCTCATGTAGCCTACCAGCAATCTCAAATGCTGGTAATGTAGTTGTCATGATTGGAATATTCTCAGCTTTTGCCTTTTTAACAGTTTCTTCTTCTGGTTTTCTATTATTAACCATTACGATGGCGGCGATTTCTTTTAATTTGGCAACTGCAACAATATTGGGATGCCCCTGAAGGGTGATCCAGATATCACCCTTCTTACCATTCGCCATGACGTCACTTAGCATATCACTCGCATAGCCACCTTCTACTTCTGTATCCAACAGTTCTTTTCCACATATGATTTCTAAATTAAATACCTCTACAACTTGGTTGACTTTTATTTCTTTTTTCTCCATAATGTTTCCTTTTTTCTATTTATTCTTTTTTTCTTTAGAAAAATACATTCATCTAATTTAGCCTTGCCGCGAGCAATATCTTCGGCAAAGGTTTTGCAGTCCGGTGCACCACAAACTCCGCAATCGATGCCTGGTAATTCTTTAGTTGTTTTTTCTATAAGTTCCATTTTTTTGATTGCCTTTGCTCTGTTTTTATCAAGCGGCGCAAATGGTTTAGGTTTTACTGATGCCTCAAAAGAGAAGAATTTTTCTTTATAGAGTTTCTTAACAAAATGAGTATCGACTCTTTTTTTGTCACCGAATGTTCTTATTAATCTTAGCACATTGCTTTTTGCTACAAACCTGTTCTCAACCGTAAGAGGACCCCCAATGCAGCCATCTGGGCATATCATACATTCGAGATATTCTATGTTTTTTAGTTTTCCTGCTTCAACATCCTCGAGTATCCTGATTGTATCGTATACTCCAGATACAGAAACCGAGTGAAAATATTTTAGACCTCTAATTTCACCACCAGAGATTGTCCAACCTATACCGATGCCGCTCACTGGACTCTGCGTATCCAACATAAATGGTCTGCTCGGTCTTTTTATGCTTTTCATGATATCGTTGTAGACTTGCTGAATAGACAAGGCGCCGTCGAGGTGCGATTTTTTCATAGTTTCCGGGTAGTTTATAGAAACCATTTTTGCGGAGCAAGGTGTAATGTGGATGATGCCTATATCCTCTTTTCGCAAGTTGTATTTTTCAGAAATTTCTGATCTCAAGTTCTTTGAGGCTATTTCACGAGGTGGCTCAATCGGTATGATAAGTTGGCATAGACTGGGAAATAATCTTTGGATAAGTCGTACTACAACAGGGCAAGTAGAAGATATAACTGGGTTTGGTCCTTTATATTCATCTAAGTACTCTTCAATGGCTCTGCTTGTCATTTCACACATCAACGCTTCCTCGTAAACATAGTCAAAACCTAATTGTTTCAAAGCCGAAAGGATCTCATTTGGCCTGACATGTTGACCAAACTGCGAATAGAGAACTGGCGAGGGCAGCGCGACTTTGTATTTGAATTTCTTGAGATCTGCTGAGGAGGTTGTTATAGGTAGTACGGCATCGTAGGGACACACTCTGAGACATTCACCACAATCTATACATCTTTCTTTGATGATTTTTGCCTTGCCATTTTTTACTCTAATTGCCTTTGTAGGACAGCCTTTCATACATCTAACGCAGCCTACACATTTTTTTTCATCGATTCTAACTGAATGATACAAACTTGCTTTAGCTGTTATTGCCATCTAAATTAAAAACGATTTTAAGTTTGGTGCCTTTACCAACAGCAGAACTTATGTCGAATATATCTGCGTTCTTCTTAATATTTGGTAGACCCATACCCGCACCAAAGCCCATTTCTCTCATCTCCTCAGTTGCCGTTGAATAACCGGGCTGCATTGCAAGTTCGATATCCTTGATTCCTGGTCCTCTATCTTCCACGGTTATCAAGACCTTCCCCGGTGTTAAGACAAGCTTTAGCAATCCAGTCTTGGCATACATGACTACGTTCATTTCCGCTTCATAAGCAGCAATGGCAATTCTTCTGATAATCTCTGCTTCGATGCCAATATCCTTTAATATATTCCTTATCTTACATGACGATTCACCCGCATTAACGAAATCCCCGCCTTTAATCTGAAAATCCTGCTGAAATGTGGTTTCTGATGACATCTTGTTGCTAATCTATTCCTTTTTTATTGATACACCCTTTATCCCATTTGAATAGAGAATACCACAAGATTCAAACATTGACAACTTGGTGGTTAACATCGCGATATTACATTTTTTGCCTAATGCCACTGTCTCTGCAGAAGGTTGCTTGCCTCGGACAAAAATAATTGCAGCAATACCGGCAATTTCACACGTTCTAATCACTTGATTATGAGTGAGTCCAGTAAGAAGTAATTTACCCGGTCCAGAAAACCTGAGAACATCACTCATCAAATCTGAGGCCTTTGCAACTTTTATATCGATATTCTGATCATCACACTCAGTGAGTATCTCTGCATTGAGAAATTCTTTAATTTGGCGAAGTGTCACTTTTTTTTCTTAGGTCTTCTAACAAGTTTCTTTTTTTTGTATAATTTTCTCAATTTTTTTGAAGCTCTCTTTTTATATTTAGCCCTCGAAACAGCCTTCACACTGCCTTTCGTGGTTTTCCTACGCAGTTTTCTCACGACGGCTTTCCTTTTTGTATATTGTGCGAGTGCCGCATCAACTTTGCGCGTTGTCGACTGGCCATAATAATTACCGTCGACAACAAAAATTGGAGCAAGGGCACAGGTACCAAGACAGTTGACCGTCTCTAATGTAAATTGTTCATCCTTGGTGGTACAACCGGGTTCTACTGATAGCCGGTCCCTTATATGGTTTAGAATTATCGGGGCACCACGAACATGGCATGCTGTTCCTTGGCACACGGTTATTATATGCCGCCCTCGCGGTGTTAAACTGAATGCATGATAAAATGATGCCACACTATATACGTTTATCAGAGGAATACATAGTTCTTCAGAAACCAGTTTTAAGGTATCAGGTGGTAACCAGTTGTATTTCTCTTGGATATCTTGCAGAACAGCAAGAAGGGCTGATTTGTTTCCTCTATATTTGCTGATAATATTGGAGACTTCTTTGATGTCAATTTTCATAAGGCTCCTTTCGAAGGTCTTGTATTATAGGGATTATGGGGTTAAAAGTCAAGGCTAAATTTATTGCGGATTTTGAATATTTTTTCAAATTTGCTAAAGGCAAAGTTGAAAGAATATAGAATTCAATCAATAGATAATCTTACTGAAAATGGTTTTTTCTCCGCGGGAATGTAGAAATTATATTAATCTTGGTGGCTAAGATCGTGTTTTCTCAGCGTCTTTAAAGCATTACTTGCAGTGTTAAGGTATC